>ERZ825137.87-NODE-87-length-124363-cov-7.001158_pt1 | contig 124363 bp, 121 predicted proteins | sample MGYA00519873_ERZ825137 | MGnify/ENA primary metagenome ERZ825137 (study PRJEB31778, sample SAMEA3449190) | human gut metagenome | biome: human gut; feature: human-associated habitat; material: faeces | place: United Kingdom | collected 2010/2012 ...
ATGCCACCTTGCCAAGGTGGAAGTCGCGGGTCCGAATCCCGTCTCCCGCTCCAAAAAAAAATGACAAACACATCAAGTGCTTGTCATTTTTTTTTGGAGCGGGATCAGGGATCGAACCTTGCACAATGATATAAAAAGAGAATAATAATGAAATTAATATATCGTACTTTGCTATTAAATAAAGTATGTGTGCAAGGTTCGGGCGAAGCCCGCCGTTGTGCTGTCAGATTGATGATGAGATAAAGTATGTAGCGTTCCGCTGTTAATCAAAGTAATACACAATGCCGAGGCTATCCCGTCTCCCGCTCGCGAGAAAACATTTTTTTGTAATAATATAAAGTGAGAAAATTACGATTTATGAAATATTACGCAAAACGATTTTGAAATAAAATTATTACGCAAGGTTCGGGCGAAGCCCGCCGTTGTGCTGTTAGATTGACGATGAGTTAAAGTTTGCAGCGTTTCGCTGTTAATCAAAGAAATTTACAATGCATAGGCTATCCCGTCTCCCGCTCGCGGGAAAGCAATCATATTCTGTATTGTCGCGATTATAAAAAGAGAATAATAATGAAGTAAGTAATATATCATACTTTGTTATTAAATAAAGTATGTGTTCAAGGTTCGGACGCAGCCCGACGCTCAGCTGTCAGACTGACGAAAAGGAAAAGTTTGCAGCGATATGCAGTATATCAAACAACCTTGTTTTTTGACGTTTATTTAACGTGGTTATTTTTTCGTTTCAAATCGTAAACCGTGAAAAGCGGCGGTTTTTGGAAAGAACAGGGCGATTTTATGCATTTACGTTTGTAATTTCTCAAAAATCGGCTGTTTTGATTTACTAAAACCAACGTTTGACGAATATTAAGTATAAACGCGCCGAAATAAATTTAATTTTTGAAAGAAAATGCACTTTTTTTCCTTTACACAATTAAAGAATAAAAGTATAATGAAACTGAAATAAAACGATAAGGTGAATTATGATAGATAAAAAGATTACCGACGATATGCTCAGTGAACTTTACAGCACGCTTGCGTCATTGCAAACCGCAGACGACGTGAAAACGCTTTTTGAAGACCTTTGCACGTATAAGGAAATTGAACAAATGGCACAGCGTATTACCGCGGCAAGGCTCTTGCTGGAAGGAAACACTTACGCTCGCGTGATTGAGCGCACCGATATTTCTTCGGCGACTTTATCGCGCGTTTCGCGTTGCATACAGCACGGTAGCGGCGGATACAAGAAATTTATCAAGACGGAATAATTGACAGTGTTTATTGTCATATTGACACAATGAAATCATTAACGGAATTATATAAAATCGGCGCGGGTCCGTCATCGTCGCATACGATGGGTCCCGAAAAGGCTTGCAAGATTTTTGCCGATAATTACAAGGACGCCGATTCTTTCAAAGTCATACTTTACGGCTCGCTCGCAATGACGGGCAAAGGGCACGGCACCGACCGTATCGTTATTTCCACGCTCAAAAAACCGACGGAAGTCGTTTTCAATACCGAAGAAAAAGATATCCCGCACGAAAACACGATGGATCTTATCGCATTATCGCACGGAAACGTCATTGACAGATGGCGCGTTCTGAGCGTGGGCGGGGGAGCAATCGAAATCGTCGGGCGCGGAAAGTACGATCCCCCCGAAGTTTACGACCTTAATTCGTTTTCGGAAATCTCGGCATACTGCAAAAAACACAGAATCCGTATTCCCGATTACGTCGAAAGGGTCGAAGGTCCTGAAATTTTCGATTATCTGAAAAAAATATGGGCGCAGATGAAGGACACCGTGCAAAACGGGCTGGACGCTTCCGGCACGATCCCCGGCGGTCTTAATCTGCAACGAAAGGCGAAGTTCCTTTTCAGACAACGCCATATCGACGAAAGTCCCGAAACGCGTGAAAACAGGCTTGTGTGTGCGTTCGCGTACGCCGTGAGCGAAGAAAACGCGTGCGGGCATACAATCGTGACCGCGCCTACGTGCGGATCGTCGGGCGTCGTACCCGCGGTGCTTACCTATATGCAGGACAAACGCGGCTTTTCCGACAAGGAAATCGTCAGGGCGCTTGCGACGGCGGGCATCGTCGGAAACATTGTCAAACAAAACGCAAGTATTTCGGGCGCGGAATGCGGGTGTCAGGCGGAAATCGGCACGGCGTGCAGTATGGCTTCCGCCGCTCTTGCGGAACTTTACGACATGGATTTGGAACAGATCGAATACGCCGCGGAAGTCGCGATGGAGCATCATCTTGGGCTTACGTGCGATCCGATTTTCGGGCTTGTGCAAATCCCCTGCATCGAAAGGAACGCCGTTGCCGCAATGCGCGCGATAAACGCCGTATCCCTTGCAAATTTTCTGACCGAAACAAGAAAAATTTCTTTCGATATGGTTGTCGAGACGATGTACGAAACGGGCAAGGATCTGAAAAAGAACTACCGCGAAACCGCAACGGGCGGGCTTGCGAAACTTTATCAAGAGGAGCACGATGAATCCAAAGACGCTTGACGACGGACGGGAAGTAATTTTCCGTTTTGCCGAAAAATCCGACGCAAAAGAAATTCTTTCCTACCTTAAAAAGGTAGGAAGCGAGACGGACTTTTTATCGTTCGGGTTCGAGGGCGTTGGTTCGGACGTACAAAAGGAAGAAGAAATCATCACTCGTTTTGCCCGCGCGACAACGTCGGCGATGATCGTGGGGACTCTTTCCGACAGGATAATTTCAATCGGCACTCTGTCCGCAAACGCCACAAGCAGATTTTCGCATAACGCAGAAGCCGGGATAAGCGTGCTGAAAGAATTTTGGGGCAAAGGAATCGGCGCGCACCTTATGAATTTAATCCTCGAATTCGCGCGGACGACGAAGCACCTAAGAAACGTTCATCTGACGGTAATCGACGAAAACGACAGGGCGATGGCACTGTACGAAAAGACGGGGTTTAAGGTCGTCGGGCGATACAAAAATTTTTCGTTTGTCGACGGAAAATACCGCGACGCGATAATAATGGAAAAAGAAATCTGAAATATTTTAATTGCGACAAACCACCTGTAAGGTGGTTTTTCTTTTTTGAAAAGAATATCCGCCCCGATTTTTGCATATTCTTTCGTATGTTTTTGGATGAAATCAAAAAATCGTTGAAAATCGAAAATATGGAATTCGCGTCGCCCGTCGTAACCGTTTTCGGAAAAGTCGGCGCGGCAATCGAGGGACACAAAGGTCTTTTGTATTTTTCGGACGAAGAAATCAGATTCAAGGTAAAAAGCCGCATACTTTCGGTATCCGGCAAAAATTTGTCGCTTGTCGAGACGAGCGAGCGCGACGCTGTAATATCGGGAATCGTCGAAAAGGTGGACTATGTATAGGTTTTTTGACGAAGTAACCGTTTCGGGCGCGTCGAAATCGACCGTCATAAATAAACTTTTGCAGAAAAACGTCAGGATTTTCCGCGCTGAGTGTCAGGAAAACGGCATTAAATTTCGCATAAAACCTAACGACCGTCAAAAAGTAATTGAAATATTCGACGCAATATGCTATAATTACAAAATAGTTAAAGGTATCGACAAAAATTCGGTTTTCGGATTTTTGAAACGCCGATGGGCAATCGCCGTATTTTTCGCGCTGGTTGCGGTAATGTTCGCGCTTATTCCGCGGTACGTTTACACCGTGTCTGTCGACGCCCCGTCTTATCTTTACGACGAGGTGAAGGGCGTTTTAATGGAATCGGGCGTGAAACGGTGGAAAAAAACGTCGGACGTTGACGCAAAAAATGTCGAAAGGCGCATAAGCGAAATCGACGGCGTGTCTTTTGCGGACGTGAAAGTTTCGGGCAGCACCGTATACGTGAGCGTTCGTCCGTCGCTTAAAAGTGCCGAAATCGTCGACGTACAAAAGGATCTCCCTCTATATTCGGCGGTCGATGCCGTGATAACGCGGCAAATCGTGTTTTCGGGCACACCCGCATACAAAGCGGGCGACAGCGTGAAAGCCGGCGACGCACTGATTTTTCCGTACGTTACGTCGGGCGAGGACAACCTGCCCACGGGCGCAAACGGCGAAGTTTTCGGGATAATCGGATATTCCGCAACGGTTTCATACGGCGGCTCTATGACGACCTATGAAAAAAGCGGAAACAGCAAGACGTACAGGGTTGTCGATTTTCTGGGGCTTACGGGAAAGATGCCGAAAAGCCCGTACAAACTGTACGAAACGCGAACAAGAAAGGTCGAATGCGGTTTTCTGATTCCGCTGGGCTTTTTGGAAATTACCTTTGACGAAATCGTCGGAACCACAATTTCTTTGCCGTACGAGCAGGCGAAAGACACCGTGATAAAGCGCGCGTCCGAACAAGCCGAAAAGGTCGTACCCGAAGACGCAAGGGTGATCCGACGCGAAATCAACGAAGTTGAAGCGGGCGGAGTGTATTACGTTACCGCCACGGTGTACGCCGAAGGACGTATCGACGCTTCACGATAAAGAGGTTATATATTATGCGAAAAAAAGAACGAAAGACCGCTCCGCCGGAAACCGTTTTGAACGCCTCGGAGAACGAATCGGGACAAAGCAAACTTGTTGCTTTATCATTCTCGATACTGCTTCTTGTCGCGCTTCTTATCTGGGTTTTCATCACGCTTTGGTTTTCGGGCGGAAATTTTAAGGGCGCGTTCACGGGGAAGGAAACTTTAAGCACGATTGCGCTTATCGGCGTATTGCTGTTTTTGCTTGCTGCGCTTTATGCGTTTTCATACAACAACGCACCCGAAAAATCCCGCGTCAAGGTGCTGATTCTTATCGGCGTCGTGGTGCTTATTTCCACGATACTTTGCACGATTTGCGCCGACGTTCTGAACGTTTACGCAATGCCGATATCCCTTTGCGCGGTTTTATTGTGTCTTCTTGTCAATATGAAGGTCGCGCTTGCCGGCAACGTCGTGTTGTCGCAGATTCTTCTTATCGTATTTATGATAAAAACGCCGTTTTCGTCGGAAGCGATGACGAATCTTGCGGCGTCGATTTTCTGCAATACGATGAGCGGTTTCGTGCTGCTGTTCCTTTTGTCAAGGAATTATACGCGCATTAAATTTATCCTTGTCGGGCTTATTGCGGGGCTTGTCATGTCGCCTTTCGCGGCGATCGTCACCGTTGCGGCACACTCGACGGGGCTCGATATTCTGTACAACTCCATCTGGGTTTTCGTCGCGAACGTGATAAGCGTCGTTCTGTATATGCCGCTTTTGCCGATTTTTGAAAGTATTTTCAATATGGTGACCGACTTTAAACTGGACGAACTTTGCTCGTTCTCGCAACCGCTCTTAAAAAGGTTGTCGGTTGAGGCTCCGGGCACGTTCAACCACAGTCTGATTGTCGGTAACCTTGCCGAAAACTGCGCCATCGCTGTCGGTGAAAATCCCCACCTTGCAAGGGCGGGCGGATATTATCACGACGTCGGCAAACTGAAAAATCCCGAGTTTTTTGTCGAAAACCAGATGCGCGGTATCAATCCCCACGACGAACTTATCCCCGAAGTTTCGGTCAGTATGATTACGAAACACACCAAAAACGGCGCGGCACTTATCAGAGAAGCAAGACTGCCCGAAGAACTTGCACAGATTGCACTGCAACATCACGGCACGTCGCCCGTAAACTATTTTTATTACAAAGCGCAAAAAATTACCGAAGGTAATCTTGCCGACGACGAATACTGCTACGACGGGCCGAAACCTCAGACGAAAATCGCCGCGATCATTATGATTTGCGACACGATCGAGGCGGCGGCGCGCGCGGTCAGTCCCGACTCCCGCGAGCAACTTATGGACCTTATCGACAAACTTGTCAAAGACAAACTCGACCACGGTCAGTTTGACGAATGTTCCATCACGATGAACGATATCCGTCTTATCAAAGAAACGATTGCGGACATACTCCCCAGCGTCAACCACGCCCGCATAAAATATAAGAAATAATGCTTGAAATTTACAACGCCGACAAGGAAAGTGAAAAACTTATCAAAAAAGTTTACAAAGCCGCGCTGAAATACTTTTCGCAAAAGGATATTTTCGAGGTTGAAATCGAAATCGTCGATAAGGACGAAATCCAAAGTATCAACAAAGAAGCGCGCGGCGTTGACGCCGTTACCGACGTTTTAAGTTTTCCGAATCTGGAAATCCGCAAAAATCTTCCCGTGAAGAAAAGCGACTTCCCGCTGGACGTCGATCCCGATTCCGGCAAACTTCTGCTTGGCGAGACGGTCATGTGCATGGATAAGATTCTGGAACAGTCGGAAGAGTTCGGCACGACGCCCGAAAGGGAAGCGGGATATTTGTTTTTGCACAGCCTATTGCACCTTTTCGGATACGACCACATGAAAGACGACGAAAAGGCGGAAATGCGGGAAAAAGAAGAAGAAATCCTGAAAACAATAGGATTATCGAGATAACGGAAATAATACACAGGAAAATAATATGAAAGTCGGATTTATTACAATCGCAGGAAAACCCAACGCCGGCAAAAGCACCCTTCTGAACGCTATGGTCGGCGAAAAAGTCGCAATCGTGAGCTGGCGTCCGCAGACGACGCGCAACAAAATCACCGGAATCGTGAACGGCGACGATTATCAGCTTGTTTTCACGGACACGCCGGGGCTTCACAACAGCCGCAATAAACTTGGCGATTACATGATGAAAAGCGTTTCGACCGCGCTCGAAGGTGTGGACGCAATATTGTACGTCGTCAACGGCGACAAAGGTTTCGACGACTTCGATAAGAAGTTTTTGGATGAGCACCTTGACGGCAAAACGCCCGTCGTGGTCGCGCTCAACAAAACCGACGTCGTCACGAAAGAAAAGATTTTCAAACAGTTGGAAGGCTTGCAGCAATACGACAAAATCAAAGCGATCGTGCCCGTGTCCGCAAAGAAGGGCGAGAACGTCGACGAAGTAATCAAACAACTTGTCGCGCTTATGCCCGAAGGCGAAAAAATGTACGACGACGACGTTTTCACCGACAAGACAATGCGCTTTATGGCGTCGGAAATTATCCGTGAAAAGGCGTTGAAACTCCTTGAAAAAGAGATTCCTTACGGCATTTGCGTGAACATCAATAAGTTTGAAATGCGCGAAGACGGCAGTATGTACGACATCGACGCCGACATCGTTTGCGAAAAGGACACGCACAAGCCCATTATCATCGGCAAAAAGGGCGAAATGCTGAAAAAAATCGCGACTTACGCCCGTCAGGATATCGAAGAAATGTGCGGCGAGCAGGTCTATCTCACGCTTTGGGTAAGGGTGAAAGAAGACTGGCGCGACAGCGATTACCTTCTGAAAAATCTCGGCTACGATAAAAAAGATATTTAATTTTCAAAATATTTTTGTTTTCCGCGCATAAGTTTTCGCGTTCTGCACAAGTTATCGTCAGTGAGGGCTTGTATGGACGCAAAAAATGTTTCGTGGAAGTTGTTTGAAAAAACGGGTTCGCCCGCTGCTTATATGTTTTTTAACGCAATATGCGGCGACGAACGAAAATCGAAAGACGATGGAAGAGAAACTGAACGCGCTTTGCGTAAGGGTTGTCGACTATAAGGACAACGACAGGTTAATCACACTTTGCACTGCGGAGAAGGGCAAAATTCTGGTGAAAGCGACGGGCGTTAAAAACCCGAAAGCAAAACTGAAATTTGCTGCTTCTCCTTTGTGTTTCGGGGAATATATCGTCGTCGAAAACAAGGGACGATATACCTTGAAAGGGTGCGAAGCGTACGACAATTTTCAGGACATTGTTTTTGACCTTAAACGCTATTACGCAGGGTTTAGCGTGCTGGAATGGTTGGATAAACTGTCTGAAAATGCAGATACCGACACCGTCAGGGCGTTGCTTATCGTCGGCACGGAAGCATTGAAAGAACTTGCCTACGACGTTGACGTTCCGCCCGAAAACACCATGCTGAAATTTCAAAACGCTCTTCTTGAAACGACGGGTTACGCGTTGAATTTTCATACGTCGGCGATAAGCGGAAAGAGCCTTGAAAACGACGACAAAGTTTGCTTCGATTATTATTCGGGTGCGGTTGTCGCGCTTTCGGAAAGGAGCCTTAATTACGTTACTTTCACAAAAAACGACGTCGCGATAATTCAGGGAAAAACCACGGGAAGCAACGCCGAAATCAGACGGATTCTCATTGAAATTTCGGGCATTTTGTCCTTTTTCACGGGCGTCAGGAAAAATTATTCTTTTGAAGAATTCCTTAAACTTTGATATTTTTTCCTTTTTTTATATAAAAAAAGCCGAAAATCCCCTTTTTCGATTGCATTTATTTTTTATTTGTTATATTATTTTATAGCATTAAATTGTAATTAAAATCGTTTGGAGGTTTTTATTTTATGAAAAAGTACGTTTATCTTTTCACCGAAGGTAACGCCAACATGCGTGAACTTCTCGGCGGCAAGGGCGCAAACCTCGCGGAAATGACCAACATCGGTCTTCCCGTTCCCCAGGGTTTCACCATTACGACCGAAGCTTGCACGCAGTACTACGAAGACGGCAAGAGAATCAATGACGATATCCAGGCCGAAATCATGGACTACATCGAAAAACTCGAAAACATCACCGGCAAAAAATTCGGCGATAAAGAAAATCCCCTTCTCGTATCCGTTCGTTCGGGCGCTCGCGCATCGATGCCCGGTATGATGGACACCATTCTTAACCTTGGTCTTAACGAAGAAGTCGTTGAAGTCCTTTCCGCAAAATCGGGCAACCCCCGTTGGGCATGGGACTGCTATCGTCGTTTCATTCAGATGTACTCCGACGTCGTTATGGAAGTCGGCAAAAAGTACTTTGAAGAACTCATCGACAAAATGAAAGCGAAGAAGGGCGTACAACAGGATATCGACCTCGACGCAAACGACCTTAAAGAACTTGCAAATCAGTTCAAGGCGGAATACAAGGCAAAAATCGGCAGCGATTTCCCCTCCGACCCGAAAGAACAACTTTTCGGCGCAATCAAGGCTGTTTTCAGAAGCTGGGACAACCCCCGTGCAAACATCTATCGTATGGACCACGACATTCCTTACAGTTGGGGCACTGCGGTTAACGTACAAATGATGGCTTTCGGTAACATGGGCGACGATTGCGGCACCGGCGTTGCGTTCACTCGTAACCCCGCAACCGGCGAAAAAGGTCTTATGGGCGAGTTCCTTATGAACGCTCAGGGCGAAGACGTCGTCGCAGGCGTTCGTACCCCGATGCCCATCAGCCAGATGGCGGAAGTCCTTCCCGACGTTTACAAACAGTTCCTTGACGTCTGCAAGACTCTTGAAAGCCACTACCGCGATATGCAGGATATGGAATTCACCATCGAACGCGGCAAACTCTTCATGCTTCAAACCAGAAACGGCAAGCGTACCGCTGCCGCCGCTATCCGTATCGCTTGCGATCTTATCGACGAAGGTATGATCAACGAAAAGGAAGCGCTCCTCCAAATCGACGCAAAAACTCTCGATATGCTTCTGCATCCCCAGTTCGACGCGGCAGCCCTAAAAGCGGCTGACAAAAACAACGTCGTCGGCAAAGGTATCGCGGCGTCTCCCGGCGCAGCGGCAGGCACAATCGTTTTCACCTCCGAAGAAGCCGTCAGACTCGGTCAGGCGGGCAAGAAAGTCGTCCTCGTACGTCTTGAAACCTCTCCCGAAGACATCGAAGGTATGAAATACGCGCAAGGTATCCTTACCGTTCGCGGCGGTCAGACCTCCCACGCGGCGGTTGTCGCCCGCGGAATGGGCACCTGCTGTGTTTCCGGTTGCGGCGACATCAAAATGCACGAAGCCGACAAATTCTTCGAACTCGGCGGGAAAGTCTTCCACGAAGGCGACGACCTCTCCCTTGACGGAAGCACCGGTAACATTTACGACATCGCAATCAAGACCGTCCCCGCAGATCCCAACAGCGGTTACTTCGGAAGAATTATGCGCCTTGCCGACAAATATAAGGCAATGGACGTCCGCACTAACGCAGACACCCCCGCCGACGCAAAACGCGCTGCCGAACTCGGCGCACAGGGCATCGGTCTTTGCCGTACCGAACATATGTTCTTCGGCCCCGGCCGTATCGACAAGTTCCGTGAGATGATTTGCTCCGAAACCGTCGAAGAACGCAGAAAAGCCCTTGATAAGATCGAACCTATGCAGCAGGCTGACTTCGAAGGTCTTATGGAAGCCCTTGAAGGACATCCCGTTACCATTCGTTTCCTCGATCCGCCGCTTCACGAGTTCGTTCCCACCGAAGAAAAGGACATCGAAGAACTTGCAAAAGCGCAGGGCAAGTCCGTTGAAGAAATCAAAATTATCTGCAATTCTCTGCACGAATTCAACCCGATGATGGGACATCGTGGATGCCGTCTTGCGGTAACGTATCCCGAAATCGCCGAAATGCAGACGAAAGCAATCATCAAGGCTGCAATCGCGGTACAAAACCGTCATCCCGATTGGAACGTCGTTCCCGAAATCATGATTCCGTTGGTTTGCGAAATCAAGGAACTTGCTTTCTGCAAGAAGACCGTCGTCGAAACCGCCGACGCTCTCATCAAAGCAGCAGGCAGCAACCTTAAATACGAAGTCGGTACCATGATCGAAATCCCGCGCGCGGCACTTACCGCTGACGAAATCGCAAAAGAAGCCGAATTCTTCTGCTTCGGTACCAACGACCTTACGCAAATGACCTTCGGTTTCAGCCGCGACGACGCAAGCAAATTCTTGCCTTCGTACTACAAGAACAAGATTTTCGAGTCCGATCCGTTTGCACGTCTTGACACCACCGGCGTAGGCAAACTTATGGATATGGCTGTCAAAATGGGACACGCTACCCGCAGCAACATTCATTGCGGTATCTGCGGCGAACACGGTGGCGATCCTTCTTCCATCGAGTTCTGCCACAAGATCGGCTTGAACTACGTATCTTGCAGCCCCTTCCGCGTACCTATCGCACGCCTTGCAGCGGCTCAGGCTAATATCCGTAATCCCAGGGGCTAAGATTTAGCGCCAAAAAGCGGTAAAAATTCAATTTTTAATTAAAAAATAAGGTTTTAGTAGTCATTCTTCTCGGAGAGTGACTACTTTTTTTCTCTTAAAAATCTCTTGTCAGGTCAAAAATCGGTCAAAAAAACGGGGTGGTTCCTCAAATTTTACATTTTTCTGTATCTACCGCTATGGGTAAAAAAGGGCGACAAAAAGGAGGTTTTTTATGAAAAATTACAAATTAATCATTGAATACTACCAAAAAGGCAATAAACAAGAGCAAATCGCTACTCTTTGCAGTTGTTCCCGAATGACTGTTTTTACTGTGCTAAAGCGTTTTCGAACTCTAGAACTTAATTATGATGACGTAAAGTCAATGAGTGAAGAAGAAATTTCTTCTTTATTATTCCCCGAAAGGGCGAAAGCAGGGGAAGGATATCTAATGCCCGATTTTAAGTGGGAAGAATTTCAAATGTGTAAACATCAATCTTCTATAAGGTTATGTTGGCGTAGGTATTGCAAACGTGCCGCAAAACAAAATTTGATGGCATACAGTTGGAAATGCTTTATAACTTTATATAATGCTTATCGCAGACCGAAGATTGAAGCCTGCGACCCAAACGACAAGATTCGCAACAAATTAAAAGACTTTAACTTTTTATTATCTTGTTGTCCGCGTGGAAGTATAAACTATCAAGTAATCCAACGTAAAAAGGAAGAGTGGCTCAAATCCTTAAAACTCGAAGAAGATAAAATCTTGGATAGCGACGAAGAGTAAATGCCTATAAAAAATAAGTTTCTCGTAAAAACCAATAATATTTATGAGAAACTTTCTGTATAATAAAAGCCGTTTTAAAACAAAAATTCAAAACGGCTTTTTATATGTTTATTTTGCAATGTTTATAATACGTTTCTTTTTCCGTTTGGCATATTCTAAAGCTTTAGTAGCTCCACCCCAAGAATATTTAACGTAGGCGATAACAAGGTCAGCTTGTTCAACCATCCACTCATTTCTTTTTAAGATTGCAAACTTACGTGGAACACTTTCAAGTGGAGGGAATATAACGTCGTCATAATAGTATTTTGCAAGTTCTAATTTGCTATAATTTTTATCAAGATAAGGAGTTATAAATATAAGTTCAATATCTGGAAAATCATTTTTCAAATCTTTTAACGTGCGCAAGCACAAGCCATCAAAATCACCATACCCACCTAAGTAAAACTTACAGGTGGGATTTTTATTTATCTCATCAACAAGAATATTTCGTAATACTGATTTTTCTTCATCTGTAAAAATTACTTGCGAATGCCCACAAAAAGTAATAATCATAATAATCACCCTCACATAATAGTTTATCACAATAAACTACATTTTGAAAGCGTTCAGTGCAATAAACTAAAAATTTAATTGCACAAACTATAATTATTGCAATGAACGTTTATTGTGGTAAACGTAAGGAGGCTATTATGAAATTATCTGAAGCAGTAGGTAAGAGGGTGGAAAATTTACTCGCAGAACGCAATATGACTCAATATCAGTTATACAAAAATGGTGGTATACCTCGTTCTACAATTTCAGTTACCGTTGACGGTAAATATAAAACAGTAAAACTCGATACAATCTATCAAATTGTTGCAACTTTGGGTATATCGCTCAAAGAATTTTTTGACGATACGTTATTTGATGAGTTAGAGGATTAAGCTTATAAAATGGATAAGAATGATTTCTATAATAAAATACAAATAACTCAAGAGGAAAAAGCCAAAGCTGATTATTTTTTAGATGTAAGGGGAATAGAGGAGCATATTATTGTATTTGATTACCTTTCAAAATTTAAGGCTGAAACAGTAACTTATTCCGAGGTTGCTACAGCATTAAGATACGATAAAAGGATTAGACGAGTTATTTTTAAGTACATAGGTTTCTTAGAAGAAAAAATGCGCGCCTATATAGCAAATGAATATTCGGATAAAGTTGAAAGTCTTAAATTAATAGATGAATTAAAAGACAATGTTAAAAGTATGAGTTTATATAAAGCTTTATCTAAATTGCTTTTTGGTCGATTAGTTGAACAAGTCAAGTTGTTAAGCAAAAAGGAAAAAGAAATTATCTTTAGTAATGAAAATGTTTCGAATAAGAATTTGGAGGCGCTGTGCTCTTTAAGGAATGAAATTTCGCATAATAAATTTATTTTGCATCAAGAATTTGGAAGTTGTTCAGCTGGCAAGAAGAATTCAAAGTCTTTATTTTCAAATATAAAAAATATTTATTATCATTTACCAATTAACGTTCGGGAAAACTTTAAAAAAGAGATTAACGAATGCTCTTTATGTAGAGAAAGTGATATGACCTATCAAACACAGTGGAACTTGGTAGAAAATATTGTTATTCATATATAAAAATACTTGACTTTGTTTCTATAAATTAGTATAGTATAACGATTTAACGTAAAGTTAAATGGGTGGCATGGGCGAAAGGAGATTTGTTTATGTATGAATATGTTGTTGAAAGGAAAGTAAAAAGATATCGTAGTGATTGTTCTAATACAATGGAACAATTGAGAGACATGCTTTATGAAAAATATGATATCAATACTCAATTTTCATTGGTTGGCAGCGGTGGAGATTCAAGAAATATGGTTACACGTAATGGAGATGGCCCATTCGATTTGGATTACAATTTAGTAATTATTAGCATGCCCGACCAATATCAAGATAATCTAAAGATGTTGAAAGATAGGGTTAGAGATTCGTTGAATAAAATTGTGGAAAATACTTGGTTTAGTGATGGGAAAGATTCTCGTTCAGTTATTACTTCTATCCTACATTTTAAGGATTCACCTGAAATTGAATTTTCATTTGATATAGCTATATTGACAAGAAATTCTAATGGTAACTTATGTAGACTGATTCACAACAATAAAGGTTGTTGGAATGAAAATTTCACATGGAATGAAGTACCGCATTCTAAAAATGTAAAAGATAAAGCAGATAAATTAAAAAGGAACGGATTATGGAATGTTGTTAGAGAAGTGTATTTGGATAAAAAGAACATGTATTTACGTAGGAGAGATGACAATCATCCATCGTTTATTATTTATGTTGAAACAATAAATGAGGTATACGGTAAATATTTATAAAAAGGAGTAAGTCGGTGGCTAAAACCACCGACTTTTTAACTAAACTCGCACGAAACCCCCAATAAATGCAGTGTTTTGCGTTAAAATGGTAAAAATCAAAGATTTTATTACACATATTACAAAAATTACTTAAATTACGTAAAAAACGTTGACATTTGTTCGTAATTTGAGTAAAATAAGTATAACAAGATAAGGAAATGATAGTAATGGAAGATTTTTATTTGAGTCAAGCCCTATTTCGCACGCAAGAAATCTTAGACAACTTTACAAATGAAAGAAGTATGCAAGTCAAATTGAAAGCGTTAACGGAAAACGGGCGTATTGAAAAAATAAAAAATGGTCTTTATGCGACGGTCAATTCATTGACGGGCGATATTTTTGCAAGCCGTTTTGAAATAGCGTCCGCGCTTTTTGAAAATGCTTGTGTGGCATATCACTCTGCGTTAGAATTTCATGGGCTAGGCAATCAAATGTTTTCGGAAGTGCAAGTTTTTACCGAGAAACGCTATAATCCATTTATGTATAACGGACTTGAATATAAATTCTTCTCATATACCGCAAAAGGTGGAATAATACGTTTAGAACAAAATGCAGAAATAGTCGTTACAGATTTAGAGAGAACGGTAGTGGACTGTATTGACCGTATTGACCTTGCAGGTGGACTTGAAGAACTTGTTACGGCGTTAAACGGCATAACACATCTTGACGAGCAAGCTCTATTAACCTATTTGAAAGAGTATAACAAGAAATTTGTTTATAAGAAAGCTGGATTTTTACTTTCATTACTTAAAAAAGACCTTCTTTCGCAAAACTTCTTTGCTATATGCAAGCAAAACTGTTCGGTAAAGTTAGAAGATATAAGCGAAAACAAGAAAATGCCGAGAAAAACGGATAAGTATTGGGGACTTATGTATCCTGAAAAACTTATAAACACGGAGAACTGATATGATAAACCTATCGCAAAAAAACGTAGTTAAAATAGCGAAAGAAACGAACTTTATAAAAGATAACGTTGAAAAAGTTATGCGCCTTGCGGATATTTTAGAGTTTGTGTTTACGTCTAAATGGAAAGATAAACTCGCTCTTAAAGGTGGAACGGCAATCAATTTGTTTTATCGTGAACTTCCAAGACTTTCCGTTGACATAGACTTAGACTATATTGGCGACACGAAAGAAGAAATGGAAAAGGATAAAGAAGAACTGTGGAACTTCTTGCAAATGGCGCTGTTTCAAAAGAATTATTCGCTTTCGCCACAAAGCAAAAGGTATTTTGCTTTAGATTCTGCTGTATTTCAATATATAAATAATGCGGGCAATCGTGATAATATCAAAATAGAAATAAATTATCTTGATAGAAAGCACGTTCTTCCATTGAACGATAAACCTATCAAAACTCCCGTTGCCGAAAGTGATACGTGCGTAAAAGTTTTAAGTGCTTGCGAGTTGTATGGAAGTAAACTTGCTGCTTTAATTGGTCGTTGTAAACCGAGAGATATTTACGATGTTTATGGACTTATTGAAAGCGGGATTATAGAAGATAAAGAAATGCTTAAAAAGTGCACCATCTTCTATAACTGTATTGGTGGCGATGCTAGTATTTGCGACGTTTCCCTTGATATTTTAGATGGCGTTACAGATAGAGATATCAATAGGCAACTCAAACCAATGCTTAATAAAAACGACCGTTTCAAAAAAGACGTGGCAATCGCTTCAATTAAAGAGTTTTTACAGGGCTTGCTTGTTTTTAACGACAACGAAAAAGAGTTCGTAAAAGAATTTGCGAACAAAAACTATCTCCCCGAACTTTTATTTGAAGATAAAGAAATTGTAGAACGCATCTCCGCGCACCCGATGGCATTATGGCGCGTTAGAGAAAATTAAAAACTTTTATAAATATGAAGGAAGTTGTCATATTTACTGTGCTAAAATCAAATTGATTTTAGCAGAAAACATTGAGCATAAGAAAAAAGGATGATTTATTAAAATGAGCAAGTATAGAATAGTTGATTTGTTTTCTGGAGCTGGTGGGTTAACGTTTGGCTTTTATTATAATCTAGTAAATAATCAATTTAAAAAAAGAGACAACGTTGAATTTGTTTTTGCTAACGAGTTCGCTCCGCAAGCAGTGGCAGCGTTTAAGAAAAATTACGGCGACAATATTCCAATGATAGCAGGGGATATTTGCGGTATTACAGATAAAGAAATTGAAGAAAGATTAAACGGCGAAGAGGTGGACGTTATTATAGGTGGCCCTCCTTGTCAATCATTCAGTACGGTTGGACAACGTAAGTATGACGATAGAGCCAAGTTATCTAATCAATACTTAAGGCTATTGGAAAAAATTAAGCCTAAAATGTTTTTATTTGAAAACGTTAAAGGGATTCTTTCTATGAGGGAGATTTTCTATAAAACGAACGAAAAAGGCGAAACCGTTTACGAAGAAGTTGAAAAACATAGAGGGGATAAAAAATTTATAAAGAAAGAACCTGTTATTGATCACTATGGCGATTTAGTAATGGACGTATTAAAGCGTGAATTCGATAGAATAGGCTATAGAATAGTTCATGAAACTATGGTTGCGGCTAAATTTGGCGTTCCGCAAAACCGTGAAAGAGTATTCATTATTGGCGTAAGAAAGGATTTGGATTTGGAATGGATTTATCCAGAAGGAGATTGTGAAGAACCTCTCACTATCTATCAAGCTATTTCGGATTTACCTCCTGTGAAAGAAGGTGGAAATATAACCGAGTATACTATAGGACCTATGAATGATTATCAACGCTTAATGCGTGGTGACTGTAAGGAAATAACGCAGCACTTCTGCGGTTATTATGGAGACAAAATCAGAACAGTAATACAAAATGTTGCCGAAGGAGAAGGGAAGAACGATTTTAACGCTAAGGTTGATGCTGGTTTAATTGATAGAAGATATTATTTAACTTCCGGATATGGTAACACGTATGGAAGGTTAGAAAGAAATAAGCCGTCCACAACGATAACCAACAACTTGGCTACACCTTCGGCGTTACGTTGTATTCATTATGAACAGGATAGAGCATTAACGCCAAGAGAAGGTGCAAGAATTCAATCATTCCCCGATTGGTATCATTTTGAAGGGAACAGAACCGACGTTGCTCGTCAAGTTGGGAATGCGGTTCCGCCTTTAATGGCAATAGCTTTCGCTAATCAAATTATAGAAACATTGAAGAAATAGATCTTGTACGACAGAGGAAATTTATGAAGCACATACAATGGATTACCGAACAAATGAATAAAGGTAAAACTTGGGATGAGTTGAAAAACTTGACTGAAGAAGATTTTATAGAACTCAGAGAATACCAAGGGATAATTCCGTTAAGTATTAAAAATCTTCAAGAATGGAAGAAGATTGTTGAAGAAAGAGAAAAGGTTTACATAGATAAAAAGCAAGCAACGGGTATTTCTGTTAACGACCCGTTAAATCTTGCCGTACCTAACTGGGTGACTTCTAGCTGGAAAGCATATAAGGATTCATTAAAAGGTGCGATGACGGATAAAGCGATTCAAGACGTGGAAGAAAGTTCCCATTGGATATTAAATCAGCTTACTCGTGATACCGGCATAAGAAAAGGCCTTGTAATGGGTGGTGTTCAATCTGGTAAGACGGCAAATATGGTTGGGTTGGCATCGATGGCAGCAGATTACGATTGGAATTTCTTTATAATTTTATCGGGTTCGATTGATAATTTAAGAATACAAACAAGAGACCGTTTTAAAAAGGATTTGAAGAATACTGATTCCGTTCAATGGCACGTATTGGATTACGGTAGTGATAACGACCATTTATACGATTCATATTCTGGGAAGCAAATTGCTTTAGAAGAGCTTAAACTTAATGCTTTAGGTAAAAAAGATTTTGCTGAAAAATACGTTATGGTTTGCTTGAAGCAATCAGGCAGACTTGAAAGACTGATTAAATGGTTACATAGTAATCAATCTTATGCCGCAAAGCTTAGGTTGATTGTAATAGACGACGAAGCAGACCAAGCAAGTATTAATACTAGATTAATGGAAAATGCAGTAGATGAAGAACCTGAAAACGACGTTGAAAGAACTAGAATAAACGAAAGTATCGTACATATGGTTTCTAATTGCTTAGCGAGTGGAGTTAGGTCAAGCAATCCGTTGCAATCTATAAATTATTTAAGCTATACAGCTACGCCGTATGCAAATATATTAAACGAAAGAATAGATGGATATTCTTTGTATCCAAGTGATTTTATATTTAGTTTGCCGGAGCCTAAGGCCTATTTTGGTGAAAAAATAATATTCGGAAGCCATTCTAATAAAGAAGTATATCCGGGATTAAATATTATAAGGCAAATTGATGCGGAAGAATTAAAAAAATTAAACAGTTCAAAGGTGCAAATTACTTCCATTCCACAAGGGCTTGAAAAGGCGATAAAGTGGTTCTTTTGTGCTGCAGCGGTTATGCGTTTGTCTTCTAAGAAAAGGCCGATTAGTATGCTTATACATACCTCTCCTAGAGTTAAGGTTCATATGGTTGAATATAAGCTTGTGTTGGATTGGTTAAGAACTGTCAATAAGGATAAATTTATTTCCGAGTGCAAAGATATATACGAAGAAGAAATTAAAGAGTTCACGAAAGAAGATTTAATCAAAGCATACGCTGATTATGATTTTAAGGAAAGTTTGCCTGATGAAATGCCAGCTTTTGAAAAAATTTCAGATGACATTAGAAATATACTATCTACAATAACCCACATTGCACTTGATGCCGACGATGATTTTGAGTACGCCGAAAACGGTGTTCATTTGTGCGTGGATAATTGTGCCGCGCAAAGATATGCAGAAGAAGACGTCTACATGCGTATAGCATATCCAGACTCAGAAACTTTGTCAAAGATGAGTAAGTCGCCGGTATTTATAGTTTTTGGCGGAAACACTCTTTCAAGAGGCTTAACCATTGAAGGTTTAGTTTGTACTTATTTTGCAAGAAACGTTACGCAAGCGGATACTCTTATGCAGATGGCTCGTTGGTTTGGATACAGAAAAGGCTACGAGTTACTGCAAAGAATTTGGTTATCCGATGAATCAAAAAAGCATTTTGAATTGTTACAACAAATTGACGAAGAGTTAAAAAGGGAATTTAATGATTTTGTAAAAGATAAAAAATCTCCTAAGGAATTTGGCCCTAAAGTATTAAATTCTAATTCCGTATCAAAGTTAAAAATTACAGCTAAAAGCAAAATGCAAGCGGCGGTAGAAACTGGCGGCGGATATAACGGCGATGCTTTTGAAACCACTAAATTTAGAGAAGAGGATTTATTTAGCAATGTTTCTATGTTGGGTTCTTTTATAAATGAGATAGGGCAAGCACCTGTAGAGTCGGAACATTCTTCAAAATCGCTTTTATGGAGAGACGTTGCGTCTGGAATAATATTTAGATTCCTTTCTGACTATAAGCATTACGACGACAAACAAGAAAGAATTATTGAAATTATTAAAAAAGCAAATACGGAAGGGAAATATTTGAATTGGAACGTCGTAATCGTTACGGGTGATAGTAATACGGAAAATGCAACTTGGAAACCTTATGGTGAGTATTCTATTAAAAAAAGTATGCGTTCAAAAGTAATCGGCGAACCAGATATTGATATAGCTCGTTTGAGAAACAGTACGGACGCTCTATGTGACGTTAAGGTTAGCGATTTGGCAGATTGGCAAAAGGTAATTTATGAAGAAGCCAAAGACCATTGTCGTCCAATTAATGCAAGTAGAGGAAAACTTGGATTAGTGGATAATCCATTGCTTTTAATTTACCGAATTGATAAAGATGCGACTAAAGCTATAAACGAAACGAGAGAAAGTATCAAAACAAAAGAAGATATTATCGCTTATGCAATTATTATTTCTGGAGACGGAAAGGATGACGTTGGTCCAAGCACTTTAAGCATAATTTAAGAGGATTTACAAATGTTTGATATATTAAAATTGACAACAGAGCAAATATCTAATTTTACAGGTAAAGCTGCGTTAAAAGCCATACAAAACGAGCATACTTTTTTGCTTGATTTATTGGTTAGAGAATCTATTCAAAATAGTTCTGACGCGGCAATTCCCGATGCAAAGGTTTTTAAAGTTTTCTATAACGTAGGTGAATTTAAAAATGATAACGTGTCGTCTTGTTTTAAGGAGATAACGGATAAATTAAATCAACGCTATTCTGGAAAGGACTGTAAATATTTAGAGATTAGAGACTCTAATACCGTTGGTTTAACTGGCGAAACCCTTAAGAGTAATTGTACCAACGATACCATAAGTAATTACATGAGATTAATATACGACATGGGTAAGGGGCAAGACCAATTAAACGCTGGCGGTAATTGGGGATACGGAAAAACCGTCTATTATCGTCTCGGTAATGGTATTGTAATTTATTATTCTAGAATCAAAAATCAAGACGGTGCTTATGAATCAAGAATGATTTTGACGCTTATTGAAAACGAAGAAAAAGCGGATGCATTGTTAAAAAATGATAAAAACAATTCGGCTGGTCGTGCTTGGTGGGGAGAACGCAAAGAAGGAAGTAATGATTTATACCCAATAACTGATGAGTCTTTGATTGAAATGTTTCTTGATGCATTCGGAATAACTCCGTTTACAGAAGAAGAAACGGGGACGTCGATTATTATTCCTTATTTAGATGAAGAGCTTTTAATGGCGGAAGCAAAAACGGGTTTTAAAGTGTCGGAAGAAATGCTTAACAGATGCTCTTTCTTAAATTCTATTTCTTTATATTTGCGCTATGCAATACAAAAGTGGTACGCTCCGATAAATAATAATTTTGAATTAAGAAATTATGGTAGAAAGTTTCTAAACGCATACGTTAATGGAGACTTGGTTGGAAAGGATGAAATGTATCCTGTGTTCAAACTTGTCCAAGAATTATATTCAACTGCATATGCGAACTTTGCGGGTAAGAATTATCAGCCTAAATATCCAATTGTATGCAAGGAAAGTCTTGCCAACTATAAGAAACACACTTATAAATGTGGTTATATTGCATTTTCTAAGCTTAAATTAGAAGACTTGCAAGGGGATGAAAATCTTTTACCTCCAAACGTTTATATGAATTTGTTTGACGAAGAATATAGTGGAATGATTTCATTGTATACAAGAGACCTTGGAATGATTCTAAATTACGAGGAAAATTGGATTAACGTAAAAGAATTTTCACTTGCGCCGGAAGAACTTCTTATTACTTTATTTGTCCCGGATACAACGGCAGATATTACTATAGGTGGAGAAACGATTCATCTCGGCGAATATTTAAGACAAAGGGAAGAAGCCGACCATATGAAATGGGATGATGACCCTGCAAAGATGAAAGTTAAATGTGTAAAGCAGATAAAAAATTCCGTGGACACGTCTGTAAGAAAGCATTTTAATCCTGAGCAATTTGAACAACACGGCGAATCAGACATGAGCGAGTTTGCGGGAGTGTTGGGTGAAAAGTTATTCCCGCTTAATAAAAAGGCGAAGTCTAAAGGAAGCGGTGGCGGCTCTGGTTCTGGCGGCGGGATTTCTAGAAGTGAAAAAAGATTTAACTTCTTTACAAAAGGGATAAGCATCACTTCTGAAGGACGTATAAAAGTTTTATATGAATTAGAACTTAAAGAAAACGTAAAGGTTGCTATAAAGACTAAGGTTTCTTCCGACGTTGCTATTGATGCGGAAAAATGGAAGGAAAAAATAGGAACTGCGTATCCTTTAAGAGTTATAAATCTCGTTATTTCCACAAAAGAAAACGACGAGGAAGTTGTTGTTAGTGAAGAGAATAACGAAGTTGTGCTTACAGGTGCAAAAAATAAAATTAGTGGGACCTTTGAGATTGAAGCATCGGATAAAAAGCTTGCTTTTGTAATTGACTGTGAAGAGAAAAAAGAGGAGGATAACTAATGAAAGAATTATATTTTTATCCTACTTTGAATGAAACTATCGCAAAAGATATTGGGATTGAAGTTGAAGATTTTTCTTTTACTTATAATGATATGATGTTAAAAGTAGACGAAGCGGGGGTTTTGCGTAATCCTGCGGAGAAAACTTGGCTTGTTCAAAATAACGGTATGACAATGCGAACGTCTATAAAAGTGAAGTCGCCCGAAAAATTATACGGAAAGAATGGCGTCGTATGTAGCGGTGCAAAAATAGGCTTTTATGCAATTTGGTCAAATCCTAGCACTATGCAATCAGATAGTAGACTTTTGGAGTCTATTGATGGGGTGAATTTTGAACTTAGTCAATATTTTGCTCCCGAAATGGTTAAAGGAACTCTTAACGTTGCAATACATGCTTTTGTTGAATCTCCTGCTGAAATCGTATCAACGGAAGAAAGTTTTTTAATGAACGATAGAGGCGTATCTATTGGCGTTATCGCAAGTAAAAGCGTATTGCTTAACGACGACCACTTGTCTTTCCCGATTATTAAAGTTAAGGATGATAATAAGCCGCTTTGGTGGGTTACTTTGGATTGGGAAGACCCTAAAGTTGAAAGATTTGATAACTGTGTTACGGTTTTTCTTAATAAGAAGTTTAAGACCTATCCTAAGTCAGGTAAAGACGCCGAATTTTTATGCACTATATTAGCGTCGGTATATTTTTTAATCATTAAGAAATTAAGAATAAACGACGACGAGATAATGCGTAGTATATTTAATGGCTCCGATGAGTTTGAAGAGTTTAGTGTTTGTGACGTTATGAGCCACTTTTGTGGAATGTTACAATATTTGGATTTCGACGGAATGAAGAAGTTAAACGATGAGAAATTAATGGCCGAACTTCAAAGAGAGATTAACGCAATGTGCGGAGGGGCTTTGCAATGATTTGGAAAAGAATGAATAATACTGAAGCCAAAAAGATTGTTGAAGGTATTGAAAAGAATAGCGAAGAAGCTTTTAATACGTTGCTTGAAGGATGGAAAGAAGGTAAATTTTCGGACGAAGTAGATGCCGAATATCGCGTAATTAGAGATAAAATTTTCGCCGAATATTCTAAGTGTAAAAATAAAGGCGGCTATGAAATTGATTTAAGAGTCGGTTTGGCATTGTATGAATTATTGCTTAAAGACGAGTATAAATTGAATCCTATATATGCAAACGATGATGATATTTGGAGATATTTATCGGTGCGTGTTTTTTTAGATATTACGTATTTAAGAGAACCGTCGAACGATAGATTTGGCGTTTATTTTAGCCACGACAGAGTGTATAAGCATACTAAGCGTATTTGGATAAAGCAACTTTGGTGGTGGATACATTTAGGTTGGCAAGGTGACGTTGAAAGCACGTATGAAGTGTTAAAAAAATATGGTTCCGGGCGAATAAGTCAAGTTTTAGAAAGAGCTGGTAAGGGCTACAGAGTAGAAGTTACCAGAAAGCTTCTTAAAAAGATGGCAGAAAGATGCCCACAAAGTAAAGTCTCACAAGATGACTTTAGGGCGCTTATGATGTTATATTACGCTAAAATGTTCGTTGTTGAACCTACTTTAGTGGAAGGCGGGATTGATTCGTTTTTAGATAAAATATTAGACGAAAAATTGCCTAGAGGTAACGTGGATGGAACTATTTGAAGAGATTAAATCTAACTGGAAATTAGATATTTATAATAAAATGCAGCAAATAGAATCGTTAAAAGATTCGTATCCAGCATGGACGATTAAAACTTTTGAAGGGTATGGTGTTGCTATTCTTTACGATGGGGACGACGTTAGAGAGGATTTTTCTAACGCGGCGATTTATTGTGAACAAATCGGTATAAACGGAGAAAATCATAAAGTTCTCGTATTGTCTTCAAAGAGTTCTTCTATGGATTCAGCTTTCACTAATTTGTGTTTCGACTTCGTTAATCCCGGAGACAACGGAGAATACAGAAAAGCATTACTTGCATCCCCAGTAAAATGGTGGGCTTCGTGGAAAGAGTTGTTGGGTAATAAGTCTATAGATGAAAGAGTGTACGACGTGATAGGCGAGCTTGCCGTTTTAAGATATTATGCTCAAAAAGGCTTAAATCCTAAGTGGAATGGGCCAAATCAGTCGTCTTACGATATAGAACTTGACGATTCATTTGTGGAAGTAAAGTCAAGTATTAATAGAACGAAAAAAGAAATCACGATTAGTAGCATATATCAATTATCAAACTTGAATAAAAAGTTGTATTTGACTTTTTGTACTTTTGAATTAACGGCGGGACAAGGAGAATCTATAAACTCTTTGGTTAGAGATTTAAGATTGTTGGGTTATAACGTCGCTACTATAAACGAAGCGTTAGAAAAGAAAGGCTTTGGCGTTGGTAAAAGCGACAGAAATAAAACCTTTATTTTACACTCTATGTATCAATATGTAGTTGATGAAAATTTCCCTAAAGTAATAGAACAGTCTTTCGTGGACGGTGTATTGCCTAAAGGAATTATCGATATATCTTATACGGTGGATTTAAACGGATTAGAAGCAGTTAATCTTATGGATTAACCTTTATATGTAAAAAACAGGTTTATATGAAAAAGTAATAGAGGTGTTGTAATATGAGTCTTATTCAAGAACTATTAGAATATAAAAAAGGAACTTGCGATAGAAGATGGAAAAAATCGCAGAAGTTTTCGTATAAAAATGATTATATTGAGTTGGTTAGTCTAGATAGTTCAAACAAATGGTTTTCATCGACAGAAATGGAAAAGCAATGGAGTATAATTGTTGATAAGAAAAGGGATTTTACATCATTGCCCAACTTTTCTTTATTAAAGAAGGAAGGTATTATAACCTTAACACCAGTTAATAATGGGGAAAATAAAGGTTGTTTTGGGATTAGATTGTATGGAATGAAAAAAGATCCAGACGAAAAAATTATCAAAAGTCTTCTAGACTTTATTTTTGAAGGGAGTATTTTGTCCTTAGAAGAGAAGGAAATTTTATCTAAAATGACAGAAGAAGAGATAGAAGCTCTTTTTAATGCAGAAGACGATAACGCGGGTTTTTTATACAAAGAAGGATTAAGAAAAGTACGAAAATTAAACAAACAAATAATTGATAATCTTAAAAAAATATATAGAGGAGAATGCCAATTGTGTGGGCAAAAGTTGGGGGAAGAGTACGGAAAAGAAATCGTTCAAGCGCACCATATTGAATACTTTTCGAAATCGCAAAATAATGATTCTACAAATATAATTATTTTATGTCCTAATTGTCATGCTCTAATTCATAAATGTAATCCCACTTATGAAAAGGATACGTTTAGTTTTAAGTTTGGTAATGGGAATAAACTTAAAATAAAAAATATAGGTCATCTAATAGGGAATAGCAGATGAGTGACGTTTTTTCAAAAGAAAAGCGCTCCGAAGTTATGAAGGCTGTAAAAAGCAAAAATACAAAAACTACGGAGCTAAAGCTTATAAAAATATTTAAGGAATTACACGTTACTGGTTGGCGTAGAACTTACCCATTGAAAGGAAAACCAGATTTTGTTTTTCCTAAGAAACGATTAGTAATATTCGTTGACGGTTGCTTTTGGCATGGGCATGATTGTCGTAACGTTACTCCTAAAGAAAACTCTGACTTTTGGGACAAAAAGCGAAATTACAATAAAGCGCATGATGAAGAAATTACAAAACTTTTAGCTGGCAAAGGCTGGAAAGTTGTTCGCATTTGGGAGTGCGAACTAAAAAATAAAAATAGAGAACTACTAATAGATAAAATCAAGGAATTAATCGTATGACGGAAGTGTTGCGGCGATTAGGAGTGAAAACTACTAAAACTTTTAATATAGAGCTGCGCAACAAATAGTTTAAGATATATAAATTAAAAATGTTTAATTAGAAAAAGAGGAAAAAATGGTTGAATTTTTAACTGGTGTAAACGGTGAGATTTTAAGGTGGGCTAGACAAAGATATAATATGTCAGAGGAAGAGGCTGCTTATTCTATTGGGATTGATATTGAAAGGTATATAAATTGGGAAAAAGGTATTGATTTCCCCACATATGCAATGTTAAAAAAAGCTGGTAATGTTTTTAAAAAGCCAACTGCAATTTTCTTTTTTCCAGAACCGCCATCACTTCCAGACATTAAAGCAGATTTGCGTACGTTGCCTAATAGCATAAGTAATACTTTTAGTAAAAATGTTATAAGACAGTTTGAATTAGCACAAGTGTATCAATTAAATCTTAAAGAACTGTATGGAGATAAGATTTCTTTAATACAAAGAATTCGTTCTGAAAACGTAAATATTAGTGAATTATGTGATGAAATAAGGACTGAACTGGCATTTCCAATTGCTGCACAAAAGGCAAGAAGAAGCGATAAGGTTGTTTTTGAGATTTTTCGAGAAAAACTATATGAGCTAGGTGTTTATGTCTTTAAGGATGCTTTTGGAGATGATAACATTTCAGGCTTGTGTTTATATGATGAAAAATTTCCGGTCATAGTTATAAACAATTCAATGTCTTTTGCAAGACAAAATTTTACTTTGTTTCATGAATTATACCATTTGATTTCTAACACTAGTGGGGCTGAAATTATAAGAGATTCTTTTTACTTGGAATTATCTTCAGAACAGGCTAATGCGGAAAAAAGATGTGATGAGTTTGCTAATGAGTTTTTAGTTCCTACGGAAGATTTTATATTAGAACTAGCAAAAGAACCGTTATCGGAAAGACGTATTGCAGAGCTAGCAAAAATTTATGCTGTTAGTAAAGAAGCAATCATGTATAAGCTTTATGTCTTGGGAAAAATAACAGCTGATGACTATAATCAACTTAAAGAATTCTTCTATGGAGATGCTTTAAGAAATGACAGGAAAAAAGAAGGGGAGAAGTCAAGTGGGAATCATTATTTTACCAAATTGGCTTATTTAGGTCATCAATATGCGGGTGCAGTTTTTAAAGAATATTTTTCTGGTAGGATATCCTCTTATAGGGCTAGCGAAATGCTTAATAGCAAGGTTGACCATCTTCCTAAATTAGAGTCTGCTTTTTTTAGGGGGATAAAATAATGACATACATATTAGATACATGTATTTTTAGAGAATTATTAGACCATCTTCCTAAGAAGGGTATACATTTTGAGAAGATATGGCAATCGCTTGAAGAAGGCTTTTCTAATGGAGATTTCGTATCTGTTGATGAGTGTTTTAACGAGCTTATGAAGTTGTACGATGACAAAAGCGAAAATGTAAAATGGTTGCAATTGCATAAAAATGCTTTTTTGAACCCCACGAATAAAGAGTCTTTAATTATAAGAGATATCTTTAAAAATAAAAAAATGCAAGAGGCAGTGCATACTAAAAACATTATTGAAAATAGACCAGCAGCGGATGTTTATATTATTGCTAAAGCCGAAGCATTAAATGCGATTATAGTTACTAAAGAAAAATATAAGAATCATTCAGCGCAAATACCAAATATTTGCGAAAGTAGAAATATCAGATATATTAATTATGATGATTTTATGGAAATGATTTCAAATTTATAACGACTATATTTATATGTAAGATTATAAAGCGTAACACGACTCTCAACGGGAGTGGAAATAGGAAAAATTTAGCTCAAAAAGTAATATCAGGACTAGGTAAAAATGAAACAAGGGTGTAGAATTATTTCAATAGAAGCGGCGGATATTTATCGGCATGAGCAAGAAAACGGCGTTAGCGTTGGGTATAAAATGCCCGAAAATAAAAGCGACGCCTATTTTCGTTTGTTCAAAATCTATTTGGATAATTCGCTAGACCTCATAGAACTTGAAAACGCATATAAGCGTGTTTGCCGTAAAAAGTTTTCTTTTCAAGACAAGAGCGGAAACGAATATACTCTTGCCATAATAAACTTAAAATTTAATTATACATATAAGTCCGAAAACGGAAAGCCTATAAAAATAAAAGACTTGCGCGCACATTTTTACGAAAACGGTTTTTATTTAGATGGTATTCACTACGTAAGATATAAGCGTAGCGCAGGCAGTTCAAGAGAGGGTAAATGCCTTTTTATTAATGAGCGTTTGTATAAAGCAATGGACAAGTGGAGTAGTTGTGGATTAAAAGCGCAAACCGACCTTGCTTCGTGGGAATCGTATAAAGCGTTGTCGCTTAGCAGCATCAAAGGAACGATAAATATTCCGCTTGACGGGATTTTATTCGTGCCCGATTATAAAAGCATATTTACGGAAGAAGTTGTTTCGGTGGAATTAAAGGACGGGAAACTTATAGCCGAACAAAAGCAAACGGAAATCACCAACGATATTTGGGACGGCGAGAGTCTTTTAGACGAGAGCGTGTTTGAAAACAGCTACGCGGACAAGCATATGCTACTTCTTCGAAACAAGTTCTTTAAGTCTTGCGCCTTTAGAACCAAACTTCAAAAATGGATAAAAGATAAAAATATTACCCTTGACGACATAAAGAAAAGGGGATTTACGCTTGCAACCGACGTAAGTCAAATCGTAATGGTGACGACGCCCAACAGTTTGAAGTATCTTAAATTCGCAGGCGGTCTTTCCGAGAAGAATATTCGCAAGTGGATAGAAAGCGTAGATAATACTTTCGGTGTGGTGAAATGGGATAAAGGCACGAGATTTTTTCACGGCGATATGGTGCAAAGCAGTTATCAACTTCTTAATACGTTGGGCTTTGATAAAGCACAAGCGGAAGAATTATTAAAGCCGAGTTTTGATTATATTTCGCTTATCCGTAACGACGTGGAATTTATGCGCTATCATTTTACCGATGCTTACGTAAGGGAAAAGGACGGAGAAGAAAAGAAAATCCTCGACGGACTTGCCGAGCGCGCCGACGTTATTTTTAGATTACTGTTTAGTTGTCCGTATTTTAACTGTACGGCTTTGTATGCTAATTTTAGAGATGACGTAGTAAGCGGACTTAAAAGTAATTTGCGCCGTGGACATATTCTTCTAAACGGCACGAACGCAACGTTATTTGGTAATGGTCCCGAACTTTTGAAATACATAGCAGGGGAAGAAATAATAAGCGAATTAAAGAAAGGGCAAATATACTCTAAACGTTTTACAAATGGCGCAAAACTTCTTTGCGTGCGCTCACCACATATAACGATGGGCAATCTTTATTGCGTGGAAAATAATCTTAACGGCGATATTTGGAACTATTTTGATTTGGGTAAAAATATTGTGTGCGTAAACGCTATTGGAGAGAATATTCAACAGCGCCTAAACGGTTGCGATTACGATTCAGACGCTATGCTCATAACCGATGATAAGTTATTAGTAGAAGCAGCCGAGAAGCATAAAGCGAATTTCAAAGTGCCTGTTTGTGGTATTCCGTCTATGAGTAAAATCGGACAAACCCTTGCCGAGCTTGACCACGATACGAGCGAAAATAAAATAGGCGAGATAGTAAACCTTTCGCAAAAGTTAAACAGTATTATATGGAACGAAATCCATCACGGCGCGCCCATAGAGAAAATCTTGGATATTTATAACGACGTTTGTAAACTTGCCGTTTTATCGGGATTGGAAATAGACAAAGCAAAGCGCGCTTACGATAACGTAAACGTAGGCAAAGAACTTTCCGCATTGCGTAAAAAGTATAATCGTCCTGCGCCTATTTTCTTTAAGGAGATAGACGAAAAAGGAAAAGAAAACGAGTACGCTTTTTACGATACGGCGATGGATTATATTTATCAAGCCGTTAAAAAATTCAACTTCGTAAAAGGCAAAAGGAAAAGAGTTAATTATATGCCTATCTCTTGGGTTGTGGGTGATAAAACGACTTCGGATAACGCTACTGACTATCGGCACAGAGATAAAATTATTGAGATTTGTGAAGAATATAGAACGAGAATTGACCGTTTGTATATGGAACTTCGTGTAGTGGATAACCAAGAAAAAGAAGTTCTTTACGAAAGGATAGAAGAAGAAAAAGCCGAAAGAGATAAGCAAGTTTCCAAATGGCTAACGAGTAGAAACATTCTTATATTCGTGGCTCGTCATTATGAAAAGAATCGTCCGTCCGATTGGCGGATTTACGCGCCGATAGTTAATTCTCATCACTTTAAGGATTTTATGCTTAAAGGCGGTTCTCCCATAGGTTTCGTTGAAGAAAATGAAAATGGAAGTATTGTTGTATATGGCAAGAAATTCGCAAGAAAATGATAAAAAGTGAAAGAGCGCGTTTTGGTGGTAAATATTAAAAATTAGAGTTTTCCCTTTCATAGAAAGGGAAAGGGCTTGTCAAAAATTAAAAACGAGTAATCGGCGTAATAGAACCCGTTTTCCCAAAGCGTGGAAATGTAAGCTCGACAGTGATAAACTGTCGGGCTTTTTCTACGTCCAAAAATACAATTTAATATATGGGTATAAAGGTTGGTTTCGTCGATATAGCGAGGAACGTATTTGTCTTGCCAAATACACGATTTTTCAAATCGCCTCGTTAGGGGGAACCCCTAATACCCCAAACAACAAAAAAATAAAAGGAGGAGAAATTATAGGAAGGAGAACAAGACCATTTGCCTACAATTTTAGGGCAAGCGAACAAGAGAAAAATTTAATAGATAGCGCAATAGCGCAAAGCGGACTGACGATAACAGACTTTGTAATTCGGTCAATTACCGACAAGCCGATTACCATGATAGAAAACGGCAACGAGATTTTAGCCGAACTAAAACGGCAAGGTAACAACCTAAACCAAGTCGTTAGAAACAGTTATAACGGTTTGGCTACGGAAGAAGAAATAAAAACGTGCATCAAAAGTTTGAAAGAACTATATCGCAAAATATCTATTGCAATCGGAGGTGGGTAATGCCATTATTCAAATGTAGCGCAAGCAAGGCAAAACCGAAAAACGGTATCACGTATATCACCGACGAAAAGAAAGCAAAGATAGTGTCGGTGAGAAATCTTTTTCAAGACGAGGATTATGCAAAGCAGTTTGAAGAAACGGCAAGGCGGTTCGGCAAGGGGGATAAGTTTGACGAAAGGAAATATTATCATTGTAAATTATCGTGCGCACGCAAAGATAACGTTTCACCCGAAAAAGCTCACGCCTACGCTGAAGAACTTACAGCAAAACTCTTTCAAAACTATGAGTGCGTAATCGCTACCCACACCGACACGCAAACGGTACATAGCCATATTGTCGTAAACGCGGTGGACCCGATAACGGGTAAGAAATTGCAGTTCAACAAACAAGACTACGTGAAGATGAAAGACGAAGCGAATAGGATAGGGAAGAAATACGGGTTTACTGAAACGGATTTTAGAAAGCGTGGTAAGAATAGTAGAACGGCAGTTGAGAAAAAGATAATGCTCAAAGGCGGTATTAGTTGGAAAGAAGAATTACGAGAAGTAATTGCGGAAGCAATGAAGAATTCAACTACGCCTGACAACTTCAAGGATTATCTTGAAAAATGTTACGGCGTAAAAATAACAAGGGATGGAAAAGATTATTCCTATTTGCATCCCGACAAGCAAAAACCTATCCGAGGGGAAAAGCTCGGAACAAATTATAGTAAAACGGAGGTAATAAAACAACTTGATAAACAAAATAACGGGCGAGCGTCCTCAACCCATATTACAGGACGAACCGGTGGATTTATCGCACAACCCGCCGGCATTAGAACTGTGCGAAGAAGTAAAACGACTAACGGCGGAGGCACGAGAAGCAATGCTATTGAAGTCCTTAGCAGTATCGAACGAGCAATGCAACGACTTAGTTTTGAGGCTGAATGTGCGAGTCGAGGAACTGACGCAGCAAGTGAAGAACGTAGAATTGTACAACGAAAGGCTAGAGAGGAAGCTGAAAGAAAGCGTAGAGAAGCTGATAGACGACGTGAAAAGGAGCAATCACCAATTAGCGAAGGAGATAGAGTTCTCACTCAACCAGATAACGGAAACAGTAACGGAAATCGAGCGCCTTGTAAGCACAGCTATGGGAAAGGCGATTGATTCGGCAACTAAACTGTTAAACGATAGAGTGAAAGATGCAACGGATATGGCAGTAGCAAAAATAAACGAAGGAGCAGAAGGGCTAAATAAAGAACTGAGAAAAACTAAAGAAGAAATTCGAAAACAACGCGAAGAAATGCAAGTGGAAGGCGGTTTTAGAAAGTTTATGTTTTGGGCTACGCCAATACTTCTATTTGCGCAAAGTATTACAATGGCACTTTTACTATTAAGATAAAACTATTTTCTCAAAAGAATATAAAACAGCTTGACTATCTCGTGATATCACGGTATAATATAGCTACAATAAATTTAAGGGAGGGTTTTATGAACGTAGAAGAAATCATTAAAAAAGCGGAAGCGAACGAAGGGTTGACTGTGGAAGAAGTAAAAATCTATCAACAGGCAGTTAAACCTAAAAAGCACGTTTACGGCAAGTATGGAACGCTTGCAAAACAATATATTGAAGAGCATAACTTCGGTAAATTGTTAAGTTTAGCAGGGCAGTTGCCTGAATACTTGTACGGCGTAGATAAAGCCGCAGAAGATTTGTATGATACTATGTGGGACAAACTTTCTAAAAGCGAACAGTATCGCCCTACGGGCAATTACTTGGAAGACGTTAAAAGAATTAACGCTATGAAACAAGTGATTGAAGAAGAGATCTTAAGCGAAATAGTTTATATTTAAGGAGAAAATACAATGAAAAAACAATTAACGCCAAAACAAAAGGCAAGAATTAAGTATGAAATCGTGCATAAGGAAGAGCGCGAACAAGCAACAAGGCAATTTAATACGAGGCTTCCTGTGAAAGAGCACGATGAAATTATGGCTTTCTTAAAACAAAAAAGAATTTCAAAAGTAGATTTGATTAGATTAGGATATCAAACGCTAAGAAAAGAATTTGAAGAAAGCAAATAACAGCGGGACATTAGCCTGACGAGAGTTGAACCGCAACAAGCCTAAAAAGCGTCTTTTTTGCTCTTTTCGTCGTAATCGTGCTTGAAGTATTTGGATACGTCGGCGCACGCTTGCGCCAAAAATATCTAAAAAAATGCGTCTTTTTAGGTGCGTAGCAGTTTTAGTGAACGAAAAAATAGATTAGACAAGGAAATGGAGCGCAATCATACCCAAGTATGATAAGCGACATTGACAAAGTATAAGCCTTTTTTCGCCTCTAAAACCTTGTAGGGCTCAATTCGCGTCAGGCTATATGCTTAATACACCCGTAATGTCGGGAATTAATAAGGAGAAAAATGATTGCATAGGGCATTCGTACTTATCTTTCCGTTAAAAGTGCGGATATCACCCTATAAAATAAAAATTAAGGAGAATTGAATTATAAGGAATTAAATTTAAGAGAAGAAAAATTAAATAATGAAGTGGAAAATCAAGGTTGCTACAAAACTCTAAACGTAGAGAAAATCGACAAGTCAAAAATAAATATGGAGGTGTTAAATAAGATTATCGCGTTTAAGATGTTAGAGATTATGCGTGATAACGAAATGATTGACGAGCGAGAATACGCTAAAATCGAAAAGAAGCGTACTCAGTTTGGGGAAAGTGTAGTAAAGCATAATAAATTATTTAAAGGAGGCGATTTAACTTGATTGAAAACGGAATGGTAATGCCCACTAACGTTAATTTTAACAGGGCAAGGCAAAGAAGAGTGGTTTTCTACGGACGAGTAAGCACAGAACACGAAGCGCAGTTATCGGCGTTAGAAAATCAAATGCAATGGTACGACGACGTGGCGGATAGAAATCCTAATTGGTATGTTATTAAGAAATATATCGACGAGGGGATTACGGGCACGCAAGCGAAAAAGCGACCTGCATTTTTAAGAATGATACAAGATGCTAAACAAAAGAAGTTTGATTTAATCGTAACGAGAGAAGTGTGTAGATTTGCAAGAAACACGGTTGATACGCTTGTGGTTACGAGAGAGTTAAAAGAGTACGGTATTGAAGTCTATTTCGTAGAAGACAATATTTGGACGATGGACGGAGACGGCGAACTAAGGCTTACGATTATGGCAACGCTTGCGCAAGAAGAAAGTAGAAAAATTTCCGAGCGTGTCCGCGCGGGGCAAAAAATCAGTAGGGACAAAGGCGTTTTGTATGGAAGTGGTAATATTCTTGGTTATGATAGGGACAAGGCAAAAGGAACTTACGTAATCAACGAAGAACAAGCCGAAACGGTGCGTATGATTTACGATATGTATTCGGCAGGCAAAGGAATCTCGCAAATTCATGATGAAATGATACGACGTAAAAGAAAAGATAGTTCGGGGTTAGTTAGATGGGAAAACGCAAAAGTTTCACGAGTACTACATAACTCAACCTATAAAGGCTATCCTGCGTACTTAAAATCACGAAGAAATAATTTCCTTGACCAAAAGATTATTTTAAACCGTGACGAAGATACCTATCTTTACGTAAAAGGCGATTTTGAACCGATTATATCCGAAGAACAATGGGATAGATGCAAGCAGATAAGAGAGCAACGTACAAGGTATAGAAAATTTCGCACGGAAAACGGAGAAGTTCTTCACAAAACGGGTATTCACGAAAGTAGCGACGTTTGGACGAAGAAATTAAAATGTAGATGCGGTTATAAAATGCGCAAAAACAAATGGCGCAAGAATAAAAACGGCGAAGTCATCTATGGATATAAATGCTATAACCAACTTAACTATGGTTCTAAGGATATTAGAATTGAAGCAGGGATTGACGATTCAAAAAGTTGTAATCTTAGAGAAATATGCGATTGGAAATTAGAAATGATGGCAAGGCATATTTTTGCAGGATTATGGGGCAACAAGAAAGATATTCTAAATAACGTGTCGTCTTTATATCAAATCAGTGTGTTTCAAGAATATCAAAAAGCGGCGGAAATTAAGGCAACGGTTGATAAAGAGATAGCAAAGTTAGACGAAAAACTAAAACGCTTAACTCGTATGCGCTTGGAAGACGAAATCCCGAAAGAATCTTACTTAGAACTCAAAAAGGAAATTGAGCAAGAGAAAATCGAGCTTATAAACAAAAGGCGTATTCTTGATGCGGGGATGGTTCCAAACGAAGACGGAGAAGAAGAGCCTGCAAAAAAGGTAGAAGACTTCTTGTTGTCGAAAATGGATTTTACCGAACACTACGTAGATAGAGAAGTGATTAAACAGTTCGTTCATACCATTGTTCCCGTAACGGAAACGTGCTTTCATTGGTATATGAATTTTGACTTAATAGACGTGCCAAACGATATGAAAAAGTTGGTATGGGAATTTACGATTGATTATAAATCGGCAAGGTCTTATAGAAAGGAAAAAGACGGTATGCTTAGACCAAATCAATGGCAAGATTTGACGGTAAAGGTGTTTATATAACATAAGAATGATAAGGGAAAAACTTAAAAAATTAAAACTGAATACAACCGCTACGGCGGATAAATATATGGATAATAGTATCGTGATAACAGCCTAAAATTAAACGGGCAATTTGTCGCTAAGGGCAAAAGATAACGAGCACAGGCAAACATTAAAAACCCCAGAAACTAATAGGGTAAAATCATAACAAACAAGCCACCGAGCAATCGGTGGCTTTTGTTATATAGTTATTAAATGCAAAAAAGAGTTTTTTACAAGGATTATTTGCCCGAGCCGACGCTTTTCCAAAAGCGAAACAAAGTACAAGCGCCGCGAGCGGGCTTGTCCTGCGCGCACAACAAAAAAGCGGCTCAAAACATTTGTTTATATAGTTGTTTTTTTCGAGAGTTATAATTAGTATAGAAGAGCAAACAACTTTATTGCAAAAAACATATACGTATGTTATAATTTTATTATAGACAAAGAATAGTTTGATTAATGATTATTATTTGGACTTTTTCATTTATGACGATTCTCATAATTGAGAGAGTTTGTAATAAAAAATGTCGATAATAGAGATTTTAATAATGGAAAAAAAGATAATTTACACTATAGGTTATACAACATTTAGTATTAATGATTTTATTAAAGAAATTAAAGAACTTGGAATAACTTGTATAGTTGATGTAAGAAGTTTTCCTAGGTCTGGATATTACAAAGATTTTGACTCTGACGTTTTAGAAACTCGCTTAAGGAAAGAAGGAATACTATATAGAAATTATGCATATGAGTTTGGTGCGCGTCAACAAAACAAATCATTATATCCAAATGGATATTTAGATTTTGAGCTTTTTTCAAAAACGGAAAACTTTATTCAAGGCGTTAAAAAGCTTAATTTTGGAATTGAATTAAATCAAACATTTGCGTTGATGTGTGCAGAAAAGGACCCTTATAATTGTCATAGATGTATAATGGTTTCTCGATTCTTGCAAGAATATGGCTTTGAGATTATCCATATTGTTGGTCATAATCAATTTGTGTCGCAAAAAGAAATTGAAGACAGACTAATAAATGAATATTTTCCCGAACATAATCAATACTCGTTGTTTTCTGAAGAAAATTTAAGCGATGACGAATGTCTTTTATGCGCATATCGAGAAAGAAATAAAGATATAGGATTTAAGATAGAGGAGGAATAAAATGAAATTATACACAATCGGATTCACACAAAAAAATGCGAGAACGTTTTTTAATCTTGTAAGAGATAACAACGTAAAGACTGTTGTTGATATTAGATTAAATAACACCTCGCAATTGGCAGCATTTGCAAAGGGCGAAGATCTAAAATTTTTTTTAACGGAGTTTTGCCAAATCGAATATGTACATGATATAACATTTGCGCCGACGGAAACGTTATTGAAAGATTATAAAAACAAGAAAATTTCTTGGTTTGAATATGAGAAAGAGTTTAGTCGAATTATGGAAGGCCGTAATATTAAAAACTATATAAAAAAGAATTATTCTAATAAAGATTCGATTTGTTTACTTTGCTCGGAAGCATTGCCTAATCAATGTCATAGAAGACTTGTTGCGGAAATTTTTGGTGAGGTATTTGAAGACGTGCAAATAATTCATTTGTAGAAGTATAATATGTATAAAATACGAATGATATTAATGACCAAGTCATATAAGCACAAGAATTATTGTGTTGCGGGATTTGAATTGCGAAGCGGAAAATGGATTAGATTAGTGTCATCAAAAACATTAGATAACGCAATTAAAAAGGAAGTAATTGATAATCCCCCGAAAAAAGAATGTTTAGATGTTATAGAAGTAAAAATTATTGAACGTGTTCCACTGAATTGTCAAACAGAAAACTGCTTAATTAATGAAAAAGATCCAATATCAATAGTTGCAAAACTTCAAATTGATGATATATTAAACAGTAAATTTTTGGATGATTATGATTTTATTTTTGGAAATGGCGATAAATGTATTTCCGAAGATGAAGCAACAAAATTAGATTATTCGCTGACGTTTGTACTTGTGCAAAGTTTTACAGTTGCAATTAATTATAATGATGAATATGGTAAGTGGATTAATAAATGCTCATTTAGGTATAAGGGGAGATTATATACCGATATTAGTCTAACAGATCCGGAATATCGTAAGGAAGAATATAACGGAAAAAATTTTGGTAATGTTGCATTGGTGATGAGTTTGCCTGCGGTACCTTATGAAAACGATGGAATGTATTATAAATTTGTAGCAAAGGTCTTTGAATATCAAGAACACCTATGGTTTTATAATAGTTGATAAAAATGAAATATATAGAAACAAGCCTCCGAGCAATCGGTGGCTTTTGTTTTTATGTTATATAATATTTAGTATCGTTATTAAGTTATGCTTATTAAAATTCTTATTGAAAATCAAATGAAACGGGCGGTTTGTTTGATTTAGTGCAATAATGCGGTGCTTTGATAAATTTTTTGCGGGAATTATAAATTTTTTTGTATAATTATGTTGACTTTTGCAGTTTAGTTTGATAAACTAAACGTAATTTTTTAATAAAGGAATTGATAGGATTTTGGAAAAATTAACCAAAAAGTACGGACTGCTTACCGCGATTTGTATGGTCGTCGGCATTGTTATCGGTTCGGGCGTGTTCTTTAAGGCAGGGAAAGTTTTATCTTTCACAAACGGAAATATCGGAAAAACTCTGGCAGTCGTTGCAATTGTCGGCGGGATAATGATAATCTGTTCACTCGTATTTGCGACGCTCGCGCAAAAGCACGAAAAGGTCAACGGCATTGTCGATTATGCGGAAGCGACTCTCGGGAAGCGATACGCATACTACGTCGGCTGGTTTATGTCGACGATTTATTATCCGACGCTTACAAGCGTACTCGGCTGGATTTCGGCGTCGTACACTTGCTCGCTTTTCAACATTCCGTCAAGCACGGGCGCACAACTTGCGCTGGCGGGGGCATTTCTTGTTGCCGGGTTTGCGGTGAACTCGCTTTCGCCGAAGCTTGCGGGCAGATTTCAGGTATCGGCAACGTTCATTAAACTTATTCCGCTTGTACTTATGGGCGTAGTCGGGCTAATCGTGGGGCTTGTCAACGGCAAAACCATCGACGCATTCAAGGCGAACATCGTGACGGAAGGTCTTGTCAACGACGGCGGATTTTTTGCGGGCATAGCGGCGTTTGCGTTCGCATACGAGGGCTGGATTGTCGCGACTTCCATAAACGGCGAATTGAAAAACGCAAAAAGGAACCTGCCGATTGCGCTTATCGTGGGCGCGATAATCATCATAGCGGTTTATCTTTTGTATTTCCTTGGACTTACGGGCGCGCTGTCGACCGAAGATATGCTGAAAGTCAACGCGGGGCAGGTGAGCGGATCGCTGCCGCAAAACGCATTCACGGCGTTGTTCAAGAGTCCCGCGTTCGGCACGATTATCATGGTATTTGTCATCATTTCGTGCCTTGGAACGATGAACGGTCTTATGCTTGGTTGCTGCCGCGGATTTTATTCGATTTCCGCGCGTAACGTCGGACCGAAACCCGGTATGTTCGGCGAATTGAGCAAAGAAACGAATATGCCGCAATCGTCGTCGATTCTGGGACTTCTTTTGTGCTTCGTATGGCTTGTGCAGTGGGAATTCTTCTTTATGAATCCGACCGGCAAAATCCCCGCATTCTGGTGCTGGGAATCAGACGAAGTGTCAATAATAACGCTGTATGCGTTCTATATTCCCATTTTCATCGCAATGATGGTGAAAGGGAAAGACCTTAACGTCGTGAAAAGGTTTATTTTGCCGACACTGGGCGTTGCGTGCTGCTGTTTTATGTGCTTCTGTGCATACGACGGATACAAAGCATACGGACAAATCTGGTCGTATTTAATCGTATTCTCGATTATAATGTTTGTCGGATTTTTGTTCTCGGAAGACTTCAAAAAGATTGTCGGAAAAATTAAAAAGAAGTGCGGCAAGGCAGAAGTCGTTGGGGACGCCGTCGCTGCTGAAATTACGGGAGGTAGCGTCGATAATTTCGTTTCCGAAAGCGTCGAAACCGAAAACGCGGAAAGTCCCGCAGTCGATGAAAATAAGGCAGACAACGATACGGAAACCACCGCAGAATAAAAACTGCGTTTCAAGGAGCACCGAAAAGGTGCTCTTTTTATTGTCCCATGGACGGTACATACGATGTCATATAAATATATTGTAAAACGTCAAAGGAGATACGTTTATATGAAACACGTTTACGACAATCAATACGAGTATTTCGGGTTAAGAAAGAAATTTACGGTGCAATATCTCAAAGCGGTTTTCGATGACGAGTTTTTGAAAGAACGCTTTTTCAAATGGCTTAAAAACTATAAAGAATTGAACAAAATTTCATTGAAATTCTTCAAAGAAAACGAACGGGAGAAAAGTGATATCGGAAATGAGAATTATCTGACGAAGTTCGTCGATTATATTATCCCGGGGGAATATACCTTGGGCAAAGATTATCAGTGTGAGCAGAGAGAAATTGCAAATTTCGTTACGTTATATAAAAAGGCAAAAAGAGATTTCAGACTTGTCGTAAAATATGCGTATCATCATCAATACCGAATGAACGATATAGGCGTTTTTGAATCGCTATACACGGTTGACGAAGTGCGGGAAAAAGTTTTCGGATACCTTGAAGACGGGCAGACTTTTGCGATTGCGCTAAAAAATGTGTTGAAACCTTATCGCGATTATTTCGATTTCGGCGGGCTCGATTATATTTTAGTTGACCTATTTCGTTGAATAACGCCGCCTAAAATGCTATAATAACCACATAGAGGTTAAACTGTTTTTGAAATGAAAGGGAAGATTTTAATAAACGCGTATCTTGACTCGCGGGAATATCTGTACGAGGCTGAAAGGCTTTTTGAAGAGTTTGAAAAACTTGGCGTTGATGTGTCTGTCGTGCGCCTTGACGAATATCCCGCGATAATTTCGGACGGAAAGATAAGTATTGACTTTTCCGCCGACTTTTTCGTGTATCTCGACAAAGACAAATACGTCCTGACAATGCTTGAAAAGTCGGGCGCGAAAGTGTTCAACAACGCGCGCGCAATACAGACCTGCGACGACAAAATGTCAACTTATATCGCGCTGTCGGACAGCGGCGTGCCTATGCCGAAAACGCTCCCCGGGATTTTGTGCTACAACCAAAACGAAAAAATCAAGGAAAAAACCGTTGAAAAAATCGAAAAGGAACTTGCTTATCCGCTTATCGTGAAGGAATCGTACGGCTCGCTTGGAAAGCGCGTTTATCTTGTGAAAAACAGGGAAGAACTGCTCATTACGCTTGAAACAGTGAAAACAAAGCCGCATTTGTTGCAGGAATTTGTTGAAGAAAGCCGTGGCAGAGATTTAAGAGTTATTGTCGTCGGGCAAAAGTACGTTGGCGCGATGGAAAGGTTCTCGGACGTCGATTTCAGAAGTAACGTCGGCGCAGGCGGCAAAGGAAGAAAAGCGGATGCGTCGGACGAAATAAAGAATCTTTCCGAAAGAATCGCAAAAATCCTGAACCTTGACTACTGCGGCATCGATTTTTTGTACAAAGACGGCGGTGTTACCGTTTGCGAAGTCAACTCCAACGCATACTTTTTCACGTTTGAAAAGGTAACGGGGATAAACGTTGCGAAGAATTTTGCGGAATATATTTTGTCCGTACTGAAATAGAACAAAAAAAATCAAAACGTAAGAGAATATGCGAAAAATTCGCATATTTTTTTTGTAAAATAAACCAAAAATTATTGTGAAAACCGCGCTGAAAACCATATATAAAGCCTTGACAACGATATGAAAGTTTCGTATAATTAAATTAAGGTCAAAGAAAGTCAAATTTTCAAAAGGCAAATATGAAAATCAGCGACGTCATCGAAAACTTCATAATCGAGGTTATGGGGGACGACAAGTGTGCGGAAATCAGCCGCAACGAACTTGCGTCCTATTTTCAGTGCGCGCCGAGTCAGATAAACTACGTCTTAAAAACCCGTTTCACGACGGAACGCGGCTTCAACGTCGTCGGTCAACGCGGCGGGGGCGGCTTTATCCGCATTGAAAAGTTTGACGCCAAAGCAGACGGATATCTTGAAAGCATTTTGCCGTCGCTTGAAAATCCGACAAGTTACACCCGTTCCAAACAAATCATTTGTCATCTTGTCGACGACGGCGTGATTTCCAAGGACGAGGGCAATTTGCTTTCGGCGGCAACCTGCGACAAAGCGCTCACTGCACCGCAGCACGTCGCCGACGTCATCAGAAGCAACATATTGAAAGAAACCATTATACAAATATTAAAGAGGTAATTATGCGAAATTCAGGCGGCCGGATTTGCGACGATTGTCAAATGCGCCCGGCAACGACACTTTCCACAATCGAACTTAACGGAAACGTTTATGAAGTCGCGCTTTGCGACGAATGTTTCCGAAAACGCAACGCGGCGAACGCGCCCGTGTATCAGGCTTTTATGCAGCAGGAGCGGGAGTGCCCGATATGTCATACCCGACTTTCCGAGGTGGAAAACAGTCAATATCTCGGTTGCAGCGAGTGTTACAACGTGTTCCGCAGCGAAGTCCTTAACAACATTTACGACTTGCACAGGACAAGAAAACATATCGGAAAACGCAAAAAAACGCCGCGCCGCAACAAGACGGTGGGGCTGTCCGACGTCGAAAACATGCGCGAGCAATACCATCTTGCGAAAGACGAAGGTCGCTTTGAAGACGCGGAAGAAATACTTGACTTTTTAAGAGGTGCCGACGATGACGAACGATAATACGAAAAACGTCGTGGTGTCGTCAAGGGTACGCCTTGCAAGAAACGCCGCGAAAATTCCTTTCCCGCAAAAGGGAATCACCGTGGAAGAAGTCGCGTATCTTGTGAAGTGCGCTGACAAAGCCGCCGATTTCGAGCATCAGCTTGTGTTTATGTCCGACCTTCGCGACGTTGACAGACAAGCCCTTGTCGAAAGGCATCTGATAAGTCCCGACCTTGCGAAAAAGGATCTGGGCGCGCTGCTTATTTCGGACGACGACAGCATTGCGGTTATGATCAACGAAGAAGACCATATTCGCGCGCAGTGCATCAAAAACGGTTTCCGTTTGCAGGAATGTTACAACGCAATCGACCGATACGACGACAATTTAAGCAAGGTTATGGACGTTGCGTACGACAGCGAATTCGGCTATCTTACGGCGTGTCTTACGAACGTCGGCACGGGAATGAGAGCGTCGGTTATGGTGTTTTTGCCGGCGATGACTTTCACGAATATGATTGAAAATTTCCTGCTTATTGCAAAGGAAAACGGACTCACTTTCCGCGGCGTGTACGGTGAAAGAAGCAACCCCGTCGGGTGCATGTATCAGCTTTCAAACGCGCGCCCCATAGGTCTTACCGAAAGCCAAATAATCGAAAACGTGTCGGGCGTCGTCAGTGAAATGTGCGCGTCCGAGCAAGGTTTAAGACGCCAGCTTTTGTCAACGAGAAAAGACGAGCTCACCGACAAAGCGTACAGGGCGTACGGCATTCTGAAAAACGCAAGAATGTTGTCGTCGGGCGAGTTTATGGAACTTGTCGCATATTTGAAACTTGGCATGGCAATGGACGTAATCGAGTTTAACGACGTCAAAACGCTTGATAAACTTATTATTGACGCACAACCTGCAAATCTTGTAAAGATTGCGAAGTCATACAGTCTTAATGCGGATCAGCGCGATCTGGTGCGCGCCGCGCTTGTAAGACACACCCTTGAAAATTTGAAATAATCGGAGGCAACTATGATACAAGACAGTAAAAACGTACAAAAAATCAAACAGGAAGCGTACAACGTCGCAACGCAGACGGGCGGCGAAATCGGCAGCGAACACTTGCTTGCGGGTATCGTCGTTATCGACGGCTCGATTGCAAACAATTTGCTGAAATTGCACGGCGTTACTCTTTCAAAAATTCAGAATTGCTTCCATGCGGTGAGTTTGAAAACCGAGCCGTATTATTCGGTCAGGACAAAGCGCATTTTGTCGAACGCACAGGTTTTTGCCGCCGAATGCGGGGAAGACGTCGTCGGCAGCGAACATTTGCTTGCCGCAATCATTTGCGAATCCGACAGCATCGCTTATACGATTCTCACGAATTCCGCGGATAACTTCGGCGCCCTTCAAAACGACGTCGCAAACGTTCTGGACGAGGAGAAAAACAGAAACTTTTCAAAAATGGAAAGAAACGCCGCTGATTCCGGCGATGAAAAATTAAAGGACGCACTGGATAACGTCAATAAGCGCATCAGAGGTTTCGGCGTCGAGGACGATAAAACCTCCCGCTTCAAAAGCACCGACCAGAAATCGCAGGGCGGCGCGCTGAAAGAACTGGAAGGTTTCGGAATCGACCTTACGCAAAAAGCGAAAGAAAACAAGCTCGATCCCGTCATCGGCAGGGATAAGGAAATCGAAAGGATAATCCAGATTCTTTGCAGAAGGACGAAAAACAATCCCGTACTTATCGGCGAGCCGGGCGTAGGAAAATCGGCGGTGTCCGAAGGGCTTGCGCTGCAAATCGTCAACGATCAGGTGCCCGACGCGTTGAAAGGGAAAAAAGTATTCTCCCTCGATATGGCAAGCATCGTTGCCGGCACTAAATACCGCGGCGAATTTGAAGAAAGATTCAAGGCGGCGCTCGACACAGTGAAAAAGGCGGGCGACGTGATACTGTTCATCGACGAAATTCACACAATCGTAAACGCCGGCGGTGCAGAAGGCGCGGTTGACGCCGCAAACATCTTAAAGCCCATGCTCGCAAGGGGCGAAATCCAGACGATAGGCGCGACGACTATCGACGAATACCGTAAATATATCGAAAAGGACGCCGCACTCGAAAGGCGTTTTCAGCCCATTGTTGTGGATCAGCCGTCGGTTGACGACACGATTCTTATTCTGAAAGGTCTTCGCGACAAGTACGAGGCGCACCATAAGGTCGAAATCACCGACGAGGCAATCGAAGCGGCGGCAAATCTTTCGGACAGATACATTACCGACAGGTTCCTGCCCGACAAAGCAATCGATCTTGTGGACGAGGCGGCAAGCAGAAAAAGAATTTTTGCGTTCTCTTTACCAGACGACATCAAAAAAGCGGAAGAAAAACTTGCAAGCCTTAATTACGACATAAAAGAAGCGTCGCATAACGAGCAGTTTGAAAAAGCCGAAAAACTGAAAGTCGAAAGGGACAAACTCAAAAAAATCGTAGACGAAGGTCGCGAAAACTACGACAAAGAAAAAGCCAACGCGAAACTTTCCATCGGCGAAGAAGATATTGCCGAAATCGTTGCGGACTGGACAGGTATCCCCGTGTCGAAACTCACCGAGGCGGAAAGCAAACGCCTTTTAAACCTCGAAGACACGTTGCATAAGCGCGTCATCGGTCAAAGCGAGGCGGTGTCTGCGGTTGCAAGGGCGATAAAGCGCGCAAGGGCAGGCATTGCCGATCCGAAACGTCCCATCGGAAGTTTCATATTCTTAGGTCCTACGGGCGTCGGAAAAACCGAACTTTCAAAGGCGCTTGCGGAAGCGATGTTCGGCGACGAAAACCTTATGATACGCGTGGATATGAGCGAATATATGGACAAGTCGAACGTGTCGAAACTCATCGGCAGCGCGCCCGGATTCGTCGGATTTGACGAGGGCGGACAACTCACCGAAAAAGTAAGGCGCAAACCATATTCGGTCGTACTCTTTGACGAAATCGAAAAGGCACACCCCGACGTTTTCAATATGCTTTTGCAGATTCTCGAAGACGGCAGACTCACCGACAGCCACGGTAGAACGGTAAGTTTCAAAAACACGATAATAATCATGACAAGCAACGTCGGCGCAAGCGAACTCAACAGAACGCAAAAACTCGGTTTCGGCAGCGAAGACGACTACGACGACGTGCGAGACAGACAAATCAACGCCTTGAAACAAGTGATGAAACCCGAATTTATAAACCGTATCGACGAAATCGTGGTGTTTACTCCGCTTGAAAAGCCCGACGTCGAAAAGATTGCCGACATTATGCTGAAAAACCTTGAAAAACGTTTGGAAGACCACGGCATCACCCTTGAAATTTCGGACGAGGCGAAAGCGCACCTTGTGGACAAAGGATACGACAAGGAATACGGCGCAAGACCGATGAGAAGAACAATTCAGCGTCAGGTCGAGGACAAACTTTCCGAAGAAATTCTGAAAGGAAACATTTCGGACAACGGAAAGGTCAAAATTACTCTTGTTGACGGACAGTTGGATTTTTCGGAAGAATAAAAGGAGAAACAAAGGAAATCCACCGGGAAAAACCCGGTGGATTTGCATTTTTGTCAATTTATCGCCGCGGCATAAGCCGCTTTCTTAATAAATGCACTCGATAACGCCCACGTCGCCTTTATGACGTTTGTAAACCACGTTTACTTTGCCCGTTTCGGGGTTGAGATACAGGAAAAAGTCGTGGTCGAGAAGGGTAAGCTGATCGATAGCGGCGTCGACGGTCAGCGGTTTCAGTTCAAACTCTTTCGTGCGGACAGGTTTAAGTTCGGGAAGGTCGGGAACGTCGGCAAAATCGTCTGAAATCGCGCCGTTGTCGTGCGACTTATAGCTTTTTTCGATCTTTGTGCGGACTTTTCGCATTTGTCTTTCAAGCATCGGAATGACGACGTCCACGTTGTCGTAGATATTTTCGGAAGTTTCTTCCGCGCGGATCATTCTGTCGCCGAAATAGATTGTTGCTTCAAGGGTGTAGCGTTCGCGATTTTTCTCCTGAGTGCAGACAAATTTTGCGACCGCGCCGTCCTTTTCGATGTAACTGGACAATTTGGATTCGGTTTCTTTCTTGTCGAAATACTTATTGAGTTTTTCAAACTTTCTTTCGATGACCGATTTCAATCTGTCGGGTACGTTGTAGTTTCGTCCTATAATTTCAATACGCATAAATCAATGCCTCCTTATCTTGGACTGATTAAATTATAGCATTAAATAGGGCGCAATTCAATACTCTTTTCAAAAAAATAAACCGAAAATTTTATAAAATATTGGCGGAAGAATTTGCAAAACTTCGACATTTGAGAAAATTTCGGGCGTATCGACACGTTTTTAATTGTAATAATTTTATATTTATAATATAATATGCTTTATGGAAATAGGAATCAGCACGGCGACGTACTTTGGAAAGTTGCCGACGGAAGACACTTTTGAATACATAAAAGAAGCAGGCGCAAATATTTGCGAGGTGTTTATGGACACTTTTTCGGAATATACGCCGGAATTCGGCAGGCTTTTCAAGGAAAACTCCGAAAAGTACGGCGTGAAAGTTTATTCCGTCCACGCAAGTAACCTGAATTACGAGCCGAATCTCAACAACCCGACGAAGCGCGCACGCGACGACTCGGAAGTGTTTTACCGTCAGGTGCTTGCAAACGGACGTCTTCTTAATGCAAAGTCTTATACCTATCACGGCGGCACAAGGCTCAAAAGACGTCAATATACGTTCGATTTTGAAAAACTCGGGAAAAGAATCGAGGAACTGTGCGGCATTGCGAAAGAATACGGCATAGATATGTCGTACGAAACGGTGCACTGGGCGTATTTCAGTTATCCGGAGTTTTTTGAAAACCTTGAAAAATTCAGCCCGAGCGTGAAATGTACGCTCGACATAAAACAGGTCATGCAGGCGGGGCTTAATTATCGCGATTTTATTCCCGCAATGGAAGGGCGAATCAACAACGTGCATCTTACCGACTACGACGAAAACGGAAATATTTTGCGTCCCGGGAAAGGCATCGTCGATTATTACGACCTTTTCTCGCGCCTGAAAGGCATCGGATACAACGGTCCCATGATGATCGAACTTTATTCCGGCAACTACGACAAATACTCCGACGTGAAAGATTGCGTCGATTATCTTAACGATATTTTGGGGAAAGTTAAATAAAATCGAGAGGCTTTTTTAATGAAGTACAACAAGATTGAAAACAAACTTAAATTTGATTACAACAATATGATGGCGGCTTATATCGGCGAAAACGGCTTCACTGAAAAGGAACTTGCCGAAATGAATGCGCCCGCAAAAGCCGCGTTCAACTTCGTTTCCGAAAACCGCGGAAAAGGCTGGATGGGCTGGACGGAACTTCCTTACAACCAGAAAGAAATCGTCGAAGATATTCTTAAAACCGCAAAAGACGTCAGGAAAAATTTTGACAATTTTGTCGTTCTGGGTATCGGCGGCAGCGCGCTCGGTCCCATCGCCGTGTATCAGGCATTGTGCCATCTGCACCACAACGAATTGCCGAAAAAGGTCAGAAAATCGCCGAAATTTTACGTTGAAGACAACGTCGATCCCGAACGTATGAATGCGTTGTTCGATATTATCGACCCCGCAAAAACCATGTTCAACGTCATCACGAAATCGGGCGCGACCTCCGAAACGATGAGCCAATACCTTATCGTCACTGACATTCTGAAAGAAAAACTCGGCGAAAACTACAAAAACAATATCATCGCAACCACGTCCGAAAACTCGGGCAACCTTATCAAAATCGCAAAAGCGGAAGGATTCAAAACCTTTTATATTCCCGACGGCGTCGGCGGAAGATTTTCGGAACTTTGTCCCGTCGGTCTGCTTCCCGCGGCGGTGCTCGGCATCGATATCAAGGGCTTGCTTTCGGGCGCGGAATTTATGGATAAAACCTGCAATAAATCCGCCGCTTCCAAAAACCCCGCTCTTATGGCTGCGGTCTTGCAGAATATCGCAATGAAAAAAGGCTGCAATATCTCGGTTATGATGCCGTACGCCGACAGCCTGAAATATATGGCGGACTGGTATTGCCAACTGTGGGGCGAAAGCCTGGGGAAAGCGAAAGACCTTGACGGCAATACGGTAAACGCAGGGCAGACACCCGTCAAATCTTTGGGCGTTACCGACCAGCATTCGCAAGTCCAACTTTACACCGAAGGTCCGTTTGACAAGGTCGTTACGTTTATCGCCGTCGAAGCGTTCAGAAGCGAACTGCTTATCCCCGACGGCGCGGAAGAATATCCTAACGTCAATTTCCTGTGCGGCGCGACGCTTGGAAAACTTCTGAATACCGAACGCGAGGCAACCGAATACGCGCTTATGAAATCGGGAAGACTCAATAATACGATTATCCTGCCCGAAGTCAACGCGTTTACAATCGGACAACTTTTGTATTTTTATCAACTCCAAACGGCTTACGAAGGCGCGCTTCTGAATATCGATACCTACAACCAACCCGGCGTCGAAGAAGGCAAAAACGCGACGTACGCAATGTTTGACAGAAAAGGCTACGAAGCGAAAAAGGCGGAACTTGAATCACGTCCGCAAAAATCCGAAAAGTACATAATCTGACTATGAGCAACTTTTACGCATTGATAAACCGAATGAAATATATCAGACGTTGGTGTCTGATGCGCGCGAATTACGACGAAAACCTGTTTGAACACTCGTTTCAGGTGGCTGTCATCGCGCACGCTCTCGCGCTTATCAAAAACAAAAAGTTCGGCGGGAACGTAGACGCCGATTTCGTCGCGACCGCCGCGCTCTTTCACGACAGTTCCGAGGTCATAACAGGCGATATGCCGACGCCCGTGAAATACAACAATCCCGCGCTCAAATCCGCATATAAGGATCTGGAAAAAACGGCGGACGAAAAACTTTTGTCGATGCTCCCCGATTTTTTGAGGGAAGAGTACGAAAAATATTTCAAAGTCGATATTTCAAGCGACGAAGGCAGGCTCATAAAAGCCGCCGACAAAATCTCGGCATATATTAAGTGCGTTGAAGAAACCTTGTCCGGAAACGGTGAGTTCGCAATCGCGGAAAAAACCACGCTGAACGCAATCGACGTTGACCTTCCCGAAGTAAAGTATTTTATGGATAACTGCCTTGAAGGTTTCTTTAAGCCGCTTGACGTGCTTTGAGAAAAGAATAACGGCTCGGTAAAAAGAGCCGTTTTTTATTGTAAGTTTTTATTAAATAACAAAATTAAAACGGCACGCAATTTGCGTGCCGTCTTTGTCTTTTGTAAAAAATATTGTTAAATTATGCCGACAATCATAAGTGCGGCGACAACGACAAGGGCAATACCGCCGACAAGACAAATGCTGCCGATGACTTTGCCCGCAACGCCCGACGATTTGACGGGAACGACGATGTCTTCTTCCTCGGCTTCTTCTTTCTTCTTCTTTTTGTCTTTCTTGTGTTTTTCTTTTGCGGGTTTTTCCGCCGCGGGTTCAACAGCCGTTGCTTCTTCCGCGGGAGCGGGCTCGGATGCGAACGATTCGGGTTCGGTCTCCTGCGCGTAACTCATATCCACAGCCGTGTCGTATTGAACGGGAGCAGCCTCGAATGCGGGAGCGTCGTAATCTCTTTCGACAACGACAGCCGCCTCGCCGTCGTCAAGGGAAGCATTGGAAACGACTTCGCCTGCGGGCGCATTGTAAGGAGTTGCCGGAGTTTTGATCGTGGCAAGTTCCGCCGGGGTAAGTTTGCCGGCTTCCTCGTCAACGATGACTTTTGCTTTCATAAGCCAGTCGTCAACCTCGTTAAAAGCGACGCTTCTGGAATAACCCTGATCGCGGATTTGCAAAAATTTACTGTTCGCCTTTGACTTAATGCGGTTAATCATAGTAACCATTTTGTCGGTTTTGGGAACGTCGATAAATATCTCGTCAATATGAGCCTCTAATTTAGAATCCATAAAACTCCTCCCTGCTACTTCAATTCACTATACTATATAATAATATATATGCCGAAAATATTCAAGCATTTTTATGCGAAAAATTTTTCAAAACCGCAAAAATGATTGAAAATCGACGATTAAAGGGCGAAAAAACGCCGTTTAAGGGTTATTCGTTCTCGTCCGGGGTGTTAAGCCGCCTGAAGGTTTTGTTGCGTTTTTCAAGTTCGGACTGTATGACGTCGTTGTGTTTTTCGTCGACGTTCACGGCGATGATAAGGAAGTCTTTTTTCTTGTCCCGGTCGACGTATTGAAGATAAAGTTTATGCGTCATTTTTTCTTCCGCGCCGGCAAGAATATTTTCATAAGGGATAACGTGCGGAACGAAGCCGTAAATCACCGTAAACCCGTTTTCGGAAAAATAATATTTTGAGTTGAAAAGTATCGAAAGACAGCACGTCAAAAGCAGCGCGGCGGCAACGATTGATATCGACGTAATTACAGTGTTTCCTTGCATAAAACCGCCTTTACCTGCCAAAATGAGCGCGTCAAGTACGATTGACGTAATTGAAATGCATATTACTGCGGTAATCAAAACATACACCGCGGTTGAAAATTTCATCTTGAATTTCATAAAATCACCTGAAATAATATTACCACATAAGAAATATTTTTTCAACGATTTCATCACAGCGCGCTTCTTTTATTTGTCAAAACGTTTTGAAATTCGCGCGGTATATTGTATAATAAAATAGATTTTAATTATTTCGCGCGCGCTTTTTACGTACGGCGTACCGCGAAACACCACTTAGCGTTAAGGAGAACTACATTGATTGATGTAAAAAGAGCCGGCGCATATTATTGCGACGGAAAATTCAAAAGCCTGGGGGAAATCCGCAGCGTTTTCACCGATAAGGAAATTTCGGAAGCGTTCAAGGGCACTATGGCGTATTCGGTACTGTCGGCGCACTCGACGTACGGCGCGTACCGCGGCGATAATCTGAACATAAGATTTGACGCAATCGCGTCGCACGACATCACGTACGTCGGCATTATTCAGAGTGCGAAAGCAAGCGGGCTGAAAAGGTTTCCGCTCCCTTACGTTCTGACGAACTGTCATAATTCGCTTTGCGCAGTCGGCGGCACGATAAACGAGGACGACCACGTTTTCGGATTGTCCGCGGCGAAAAAGTACGGCGGCGTATACGTCCCGGCTAACGTTGCGGTAATACACTCGTTCATGCGTGAAAAGTTTGCAGGTTGCGGAAAGATGATATTGGGCAGCGACAGTCATACCCGTTACGGCGCGTTCGGCACGATGGCGATCGGCGAAGGCGGTCCCGAACTTGTGAAACAACTTCTCGGCCGCACTTACGACATCAAGTATCCCGAAGTCGTCGCGGTGGAACTGAAAGGGAACGTCCGTCACGGCGTAGGTCCTCAGGACGTCGCGCTTGCCATAATCGGCGCGGTGTTCAAGGGCGGCATCGTCAAAAACAAGGTACTGGAATTCGTCGGCGACGGCATAAAAAACCTCGATATGGAATTCAGAAACGGCATCGACGTCATGACGACCGAAACCACGTGCCTTTCAAGCATCTGGATTACCGACGAAAAAACGCAGGCATACCTTAAAATGTACGGGCGCGAAAACGACTTCACCGAAATGCACCCCGGGAAACTCGCCTATTACGACGACGCGATTACCGTGGATTTGTCGAAGGTCGAGCCTATGATCGCGTTGCCTTTCCACCCGAGCAACGTTTATAAACTCAAAGACGTCATCGAAAACCCTTACGATATTCTTAAAAAGGTCGAAAACGACTGCAAGGCGGAACTTAACAACGATAAACTTTCTTTCTCGCTCACCGACAAAATCGTCGACGGAAAGGTCAGAGTATCGCAGGGCGTCATCGCGGGTTGCGCGGGCGGCACTTACGACAATATCGCTCTTGCCGCAAACGTATTAAAAGGTGCGTCCACCGGTAACGGCGCGTTTTCGCTGAACGTGTACCCGGGAAGTATGCCCGTATATCTCGATCTTATGAAAAAGGGCAGCCTTTCGACTCTTGTCGAGGCGGGCGCGGTCATCAAACCCTGTTTTTGCGGTCCTTGCTTCGGCGCGGGCGACACCCCGTCCAACAACGGATTGTCGATACGCCACACGACCAGAAACTTTGAAAACCGCGAAGGAAGTAAGCCGTCGGGGCTTCAAATCGCCTCGGTCGCACTTATGGACGCAAGAAGTATCGCCGCAACCGCAAGGAACGGCGGCGTGCTGACGTCTGCTATGGACGTCGATTACGACGACGAAATCAAACCGTACGAATACGACGACGAGATTTACGAAAAGAGAGTTTACAACGGTTGGCGCAATCCGTTGCCCGAGGAACAGTTGCAATACGGTCCGAATATCAGGGACTGGCCACAAATCGACGCGCTTCCCGACAACCTTATTTTGCGAGTCGCCGCGGCAATCGACGACGCCGTGACCACCACGGACGAACTTATTCCGTCGGGCGAAACGTCAAGTTACCGCTCGAACCCGTTGAAACTTGCGGAGTTTACTTTGTCCAGAAAATGTCCCGATTACGTACAACGGGCAAAGAAAATAAAGGCGGAAGCGAACGAAGTAAAGCAGGGCGTCCTTCCCGAAGAAGTGAAATTCGCCCTTGAAAAAACGGGGCTCAAACTCATGGGCAGCGTCGGAATGGGCAGCGTAGTATGCGCGGTAAAACCCGGCGACGGCAGCGCGAGAGAGCAGGCGGCGTCCTGTCAGCGCGTACTCGGTGCAAGCGCGAACATCGCGCGCGAATACGCGACGAAACGTTACAGAAGCAACCTTATCAACTGGGGTATGCTGCCCCTTATTTCAAAGGACAGATTTGAAGTGAACGACGTGATAATAATGCCCGACGTCAAAACAAGGCTTATCGCGCAGAATTCGTTTTCCGCATACCTTGTGAGAAACGGCGCAGTTAAGCGCATCACCCTCGATATGGATACGATAACCCTTACGGAAAGAGATATCATTCTTGCGGGTTCGTTGATAAATTACTACGCCGAAAGCGCGAAAAAGGAGGACTAATATGCTTGATTTCGACGAAGAAAGCAAAAGGACCGAAAGCGAAGAAGTCGCCGCAAACGGGAAAGCCCCCGATAAAATCGACGACGAGTACGACTATGAGGCAAAATACGAAAAAACCTATGCAAAGTATGATTTTAAGGGCAGCGACAGGTTCGACAAAACCGGCGAATATCACACCGATAAAAGTTACGCCGCGCAGTCGACAAACGTCGAACAGGTGAAAAAAGCACCGCGCGTAACGGCGTGGACGACGTTTTTCAAGTCGATTCCTTATCCCTTGATTTGCATCGTGATTTATCTTGCGCTCGGTTTCGCGCTGAACGCATGGCACCCCGCGTGGGTAATATTTTTGACAATCCCCGCGTACTATTCGTTCATCGAAAACTACATTACGACGGGCGAAGTCCGCTTCCCGATTTTCACAATCGTTTTGATTGCGTATCTTCTGATGGGATTTTTGGGCAAACTCTGGCATCCCGGCTGGATCGTGTTTTTTGCGTGGCCGCTTTACTTCATTTTCGACAACTTAATGCGAATCAAGCACACAAGGCTTATCGTTTATACCTTGTTTTGCATCGCGATTTACGTTGTCATCGGCGCGACGCTTAAAATCTGGCACCCGACCTGGCTAATTTTCCTGACAATTCCGATTTTTGAAAGTCTTTACAACTCAACCGTAAAACTTATCAAAACCAGAAAAGCCGAAAGGGAAGAAAAGAAAGAAAAAAAAGAAGAAAGTAAAAACGACAAATAATGACAGACAGAAACGCAAAACTTCTTAATACGCTGAAAAAGGATTATCCCGACGCAAAGTGCGAGCTGAATTTCGACACGCCGTTTCAACTGCTTGTCGCGGTCGTGCTGTCGGCGCAGTGTACGGATAAGCGCGTGAATATCGTCACGAGCGAACTGTTCAAAGCCGCAAAAACGCCGTCGGATTTTCAAAAAATGCCGCTCGAAACCTTGGAAAAACTCATATATTCCACGGGATTTTATCATAATAAGGCGGTCGCGATAAAGTCGCTTTCGGACGATATTGTCGAAAGGTTCGGCGGAAAAATGCCTGAAAACTTTGACGATCTCAAAAGCCTTCGCGGAGTCGGAAACAAAACGGCAAGCGTCGTTACCTGCGTCGCTTTGGGCGGCAACGCTTTGCCCGTCGATACCCACGTTTTCAGGCTCGCGCACAGGCTCGGGCTGTCGGACGGAAAAACTCCTGACGCCGTGATGAACGATCTTAAAGCGGAGTTTCCCGAAAACTGCTGGTACGACTTGCATCACACGCTCATTTTTCACGGCAGATATACCTGCAAAAGTCAGCGTCCGTCGTGCGACAAATGCAACCTTCAACAGTTTTGCAATTATTATAATGAAAACGTACGAAATAATAAGTAAGAAACAATTTTCCGAAAAAGTCAACGAATACGTCGTATACGCTCCCGACGTCGCACACCGCGCGCGTGCCGGGCAGTTTATCATACTTCGCGCAACAGAAGACGGCGAAAGAGTGCCGTTCACCGTTTGCGATTACGACCGTGAAAAGGGCACGATTACCATTCTTGTCCAGACGGTCGGGTATTCCACGATGATTTTGGAAAAACTCTCGGTCGGCGACTCGATTTGTGACTTCGTAGGTCCGCTCGGAAAACCCACCGATTTAAGCGGTTTCGACAAAATACTGCTTGTCGGCGGAGGCATAGGTTCGGCGGTACTTTATCCGCAGGCAAAACAACTTATGCTTGAAAACAAAGCAGCGGACGTTATCGTCGGCGCAAGAAACGAAAGCCTTGTCATTTACGAAAACGACTTCAAAAAGTTTTCAAACGAGTTTTTCGTCATGACCGACGACGGAAGCGCGGGCGAAAAAGGCTTTGTGACCGACAAAATCAAAAACCTTCTGGACGAAGGACGAAAATACGATTGTATCTTTGCCGTGGGACCGCTCCCGATGATGAAAGCGGTGTGCGCGCTCACGAAAAATTACGGCGTGAAAACAATCGTCAGCATGAATACGATTATGGTCGACGGCACGGGTATGTGCGGCAGTTGCAGGCTCACCGTCGACGGAAAAGTAAAATACGCTTGCGTGGACGGACCTGAATTCGACGGACATCTTGTCGATTTCGACGAGGCGATAAACCGCTCCAAATTTTACAAGGAACAGGAAAAAGAACACGTTTGCAGGCTTACGGGAGAGATAAGATAATGGCGGATTTTTTAAGACACGATATTGAAAATCAGCCGCCCGAAGTAAGACGGCATAACTTTGAAGAAGTGTCGCTGGGGTTTTCGGACGACGTCGCGAAAAAGGAGGCGGAAAGGTGTCTGAACTGCAAAAATGCACCTTGCAGAAGCGGCTGTCCCGTCGGCGTGAATATCCCGAAATTTATCGGTTTTATTAAGTGCGGCGACATGGAAAACGCCGTGAAAAGTCTGAAAGGCGACAACAGTCTGCCGTCGGTTTGCGGCAGAGTCTGTCCGCAGGAAAAGCAGTGCGAACTGCATTGCGTACGCCGCGAAAAAGCGGGCGGCAGCGTGTCGGTCGGCGGGCTTGAAAGATACGTCGGCGACTTTGCGATAAAACAAGGAAAAGCCCTTAAAACTTCGGACAAAATCGGCAAAAAAGTCGCGGTTATCGGCAGCGGTCCGTCAGGACTTTCATGCGCCGCGGATCTTATCCGGAACGGCTTTGACGTCACCGTTTACGAGGCGTTTCATAAGGCGGGCGGCGTACTGATTTACGGCATACCCGAGTTCAGATTGCCGAAAGACATCGTGAAAAACGAAATCGAAAAACTTGAAAACGCCGGCGTTAAGTTTAAGTTGAATACCGTCATCGGAAAGACGTTTACGCTCAACGAACTTGAAAAAGAATACGATGCTGTGTTCATCGGAACGGGCGCGGGATTGCCTTCGTTTTTGAATATAAAAGGAGAAAATCTTATCGGCGTTTACAGCGCAAACGAGTATTTAACAAGGGTTAATCTGATGAAAGCGTACGATAAAGACGCCGTTACGCCGATACAACGCGGAAAGAACGTTGTTGTCGTGGGTGCCGGAAACGTCGCTATGGACGCCGCGCGAACGGCACTTCGCATGGGTGCGGACAGCGTGAAACTCGTTTACCGCAGAAGCCGCGCGGAAATGCCTGCGCGCCACGCCGAAATCGACCACGCGGAAGAAGAAGGCGTTGAGTTTTGCCTTCTTACAAACCCCGTCGAGATTTTGGGCGCGGACGGAAAAGTAACCGGCATGCGCTGTGTGAAAATGGCTCTCGGGGAGCCGGACGCGTCGGGAAGGCGCAGTCCGAAACCCGTCCCGGGGAGCGAGTTTGACGTTCCTTGCGACGAAGTCATCGTCGCTCTCGGCACAAGTCCGAACCCCATTCTGAAAGACGGCGCGACAGGGCTTGAATTCAACGAAAAAAGCACGATTAAAATCAATCCCGAAACGGGCGAAACGTCTGTCGAAAACGTCTATGCCGGCGGCGACGCGGTAACGGGCGCGGCAACTGTAATCCTTGCGATGGGCGCGGGACGTCTTGCCGCAAAATCCATAATCGAGAAACTGAAAGGATAATGCCGAAATGCAAAAAAATATTATACTCGACTTCGACGGCACGCTTATCGACACCGAAAGGGTTATGATGCGCTCCGTCATGGAATACGCCGAAATGAACGGCGTCCCGAACGACGAAGAATTTATGCTAAAATTCGTCGGCGTCAGTCCGCAGTATATCGCGGAACTTCTGAAAGACCGCTTCGGTGCGGATTTCGACGCGGTCGGGTTCATAAACGGCGCGGTCGATTACTTCAACAAAACGCTTGTTACGCGCCCGACGCCTCTTATGGACGGCGCAAAAGAACTGCTGGAATTTCTGAAAAACGACGGCTGGTATATGGGGCTTGCGACCTCGACTTATCGCAAAATCGTGGATTTTGAACTGAAATATCACGACATTGCGAAATATTTCGACGTCGTGGTTTGCGGAAACGAGGTTGAGCATACGAAGCCTTCGCCCGAAATCTACCTCAAAACGGCAGGGCTTATGGGCGTGCTTCCGAAAAACTGTTTCGCACTTGAAGACAGCACGGTCGGCATAGAGTCCGCACTTTCGGCGGGTATGAAAACGGTCGCGATTCCCGATTTGCACAAAATCAGCGACGAAAACCGCGAAAAATGCTTTGCGGTGGTCAAGGACAGATACGACGCAATCAGGTTGTTCAGGTCGCTTGACGAAAAGGAATAAATTTAGTAAATTATTTAATCATTATAAATAATAAAAAATAATAAGCCGCAAAAAAGACGGCATCGGACAAATTATGCTTGATTACGTAACGATATTTTGTAAAGCCGGTAACGGCGGCGATGGGATTGTGTCGTTCCATCGTGAAAAGTTCGTCCAGCAGGGCGGGCCCGACGGCGGCGACGGCGGTAACGGCGGCAATGTCGTGTTTCGCGTCGACGACAACCTGAACACCCTTATCGACTTCAAATTCAAAAAACATTTCCGCGCGGAAAACGGCGAAAACGGACAAGGCAGAAACTGCTTTGGAAAAAGCGGCGAAGACCTTATCATAAACGTACCTTTGGGCACGGTCATTAAAGATAAGGAAAGCGGCGTCGTCGTTGCGGATATGAACAAAAAAGGTTATGAAAAAGTGTTGCTGAAAGGCGGCAGGGGCGGCAAAGGCAACGCTCGCTTCGCAACGCCGACAAGGCGCACGCCGAATTTCGCGCAACAAGGCACGAAAACCACGGAACACGCGCTTATTCTGGAACTGAAAACCATTGCGGACGTCGGTTTAATCGGTTTTCCCAACGTCGGAAAATCAACGCTTTTGTCGGTGATGACGTCGGCAAGACCGAAAATCGCGAATTATCATTTCACGACTCTTGCGCCCAATCTCGGCGTGCTGAAAGTTTACGACGAAAGTATCGTCATCGCGGATATCCCGGGGCTTATCGAGGGAGCAAGCGAAGGCGCGGGGCTCGGACACGATTTTTTAAGGCATATCGAAAGGGTGCGGCTTCTTGTTCATATCGTGGATATTTCGGGCTCGGAAGGGCGCGATCCGTACGACGATTATGTCAAAATCAACAGGGAACTTGACGGATACAGTGCGAAACTTGCCGGGCTTACGCAAATAATCTGTGTCAATAAAACTGACCTTTTGACAGCGGAAGAACTTGACAAAGCGGTGAAAAGTTTTGAGAAAAAAGTCGGCAAAAAAGTCATTGAAATTTCCGCCTATACCCATGTGGGTATAGATACGCTGATAAAAGCCATTATCGACGGGCTTAAAACCGCCGAAAAGCCCGAGGATATTTACGTTGACGAAGACTTCGAGTTTGAAAAATCCGACAACTCGTCCTTTGAAATCGAAAAAGAGGACGACCATACTTTTCTGGTTTACGGTGGGCTTATCGACACCCTGCAAAAAAACGTTACTATGTCGGACGACGACAGTTTCCGATATTTTCAGAAAACCCTGCAAAACCGCGGCGTAATCGACGCACTGCGTGAAAAAGGCGCAAAAGACGGCGACACTATCGTCGTCGGCGATATCGAATTTGAATTTGTGGAATAAAAGAGGTAATATATGATTTCAACGAAAGACAGAGCAAAACTTAAAGGATTGTCGCAAAAACTCGAACCCCTTTTCCAGATCGGCAAAAACGGCGTTACCGAAACCGTTGTCGAACAAGTTTCGATCGCGCTTGACTCGCACGAACTTGTGAAACTCAACGTTCTGAAAAACTGCGACTTTACCGCAAAAGAAATTATCAACGATCTGGCGGCGCGACTTAACGCCGATCCGGTGCTTGCGATCGGCAACAAAATCGTGCTGTATCGTATGAGCGACAAAAAGGGCGTGCAGCACGTTTTATGAAAACGGATAAAAAATCCCGAATGATAACGACTTGTGAAAACGAGTCGTTTTTTATGTTTTCAACATAAATTTGATTTTTCACTTGAAATAAGACGGCGCGTATGTTAAAATTTTGTAGAAATGAATCAAGGCTTAAATTTTTGGGAATTTTAATGAAATATTACAACAAAGAAATCGAAACGATGAGCCGCGAAAATTTGTTCGCGCTGCAATCCGAAAGACTTGTGAAACAAGTGCGAAACGTTTATGACCGCGTGCCTTACTACCGCGCGAAAATGGACGCTATCGGGCTGAAACCCGAAGACGTCAGGTCAATTTCGGATATTTCAAAACTACCGTTCACGGTGAAAACCGATATACGCGCAAACTATCCTTTCGGACTTTTCGGTTGCGACAGGAAAAAGGTCGTACGACTGCACGCGTCAAGCGGCACGACGGGGAAACTCACCGTCGTCGGATACACGAAAAGGGATCTGAACACCTGGGCTGAATGTTGCGCCCGCGCAATGACCTCGGCAGGGCTTACGAAAAACGATACCGTACATATCGCATACGGCTACGGACTTTTCACGGGCGGTCTCGGGCTGCACTACGGCGTGGAAAAGTTGGGCGCGACAGCTGTCCCCGTTTCGACGGGCAACACGATGCGCCAACTGATGCTTCTGAAAGATTTCGGCGCGACGGCAATCGCATGCACTCCGTCGTACGCGCTGTATCTTGCGGAAGAGCTGAAAACCGCGGGGCTTACGACCGACGACCTTATGTTGAAAACCGGCATTTTCGGCGCGGAACCCTGGACAGAAGAAATGCGCCGCGAAATTGAAGATCGGCTTAAAATCGAGGCGTTCGACATATACGGTCTTTCGGAAATCAGCGGGCCGGGCGTCGCGATGGAATGCAAATCGCACTGTGGCAAGCACGTGTACGAGGACTTTTTCTATCCCGAAATTATCGATCCGTACACGCTGAAACCGCTGCCTTACGGCGAGAAGGGCGAACTTGTGTTCACGACTCTCACGAAGGAGTGCATACCACTTATCCGATACAGAACGCGCGACATCTGCACGCTTTATAACGAGCCGTGCGAATGCGGGCGCACCCTTGTCAGAATGGGCAAAATCGAAGGGCGCAGCGACGATATGCTTATTATTCGCGGCGTAAACATTTTCCCGTCGCAAATCGAAACGGTGCTTCTGAACATCGGCGGAATGATCGGGCCGCATTACCGTATTATTCTTGACCGCGTCGGAAGCCTTGACACCCTTGAAATTCAGGTGGAACTTGCGGAGCACGCGTTTTCCGACGAAATCCGCGACATCGAAAATCTGAAAGCGCGCATTTCGCACGACATGCAGTCGATGCTGGGTGTTTCCGCAAAAATCACGATCGTGTCGCCGCGATCCCTGCCGAGAAGCGAAGGCAAATCCAACCGCATCGTCGACAGACGCAAAAAATAAGGAGAATATTATGCTGGTAAACCAACTTGCGGTGTTTCTTGAAAACAGAAAAGGACGCTTAAAAGAACTTGCGGGCGTTCTTGCGAAAGAAAAAATCGATATTTTAACGCTGTCGATTGCCGACACCGAAGATTTCGGCATAGTCAGATTTATCACGACCGACAACGCGCGCGCTCGTTCGATACTTCGCGACGAAGGATTCACCGTCACCGAAACCGAACTTATCGGTGTTGAAATCGGCGACGTACCGGGCGCGCTTGCAAAGGTATTAAAAGCACTTGCGGACGGCGATATAAGCATCGAATATCTGTACAGTTATTCAAGAACGGGCGGAAACGCGATAATATTATTTAAGGTAAAAGAAGTTGGACGCGCGCTTGATGTATTGTCCCGCGCCGACGTACGGGTTCTCGATAAGGCATTGTAGTATGAATAAACGTTCGGCAAGAGCCCTTGCAAAGGCAAGGGTAAAAACGTTATCCGATGCCGAAAAACTTATTAAAAGCGGCGTCATAGTAAACGACGTATTGTCGTTTGTCGACGAAAACGGGATAAAAAGCGTTTTCGTTTACAAATCGTCCGACGACGAGGTGCAAACAAACGCGATTATCGACGGACTTTTCGAGCGCGGCGTGAAAGTGTATATCCCGAAAATTTCGGGCGACCTGATGCGCCTTTCGGTAATTTCAAAAAAATCGAAATTCGTCAGAAATATTTTCGGTATATTCGAAACGACGGACGACGGCGAAGACTTTTTCGACGCCGAACTTAATATCGTGCCGCTTGTGGCGTTTGACAAAACTCTCACAAGACTCGGACACGGAAAAGGATATTACGACAGATATCTTGAAAAGGCGACGGGGCGTATCCTTGCGCTTGCGTACGACTGTCAGGAAATCGACGAGATCGATTCCGAAACTCACGACGTGAAAATGCAATTAGTCATCACGGAATCGGGACGAAAAGGAGGTTAATATGAGGATTATTTCGGGAAAACACAGGGGAAGAATACTGCGGTCTCTGGACGGCGAAAACACGCGCCCCACGACTGACAGAGTGAAAGAATCCCTTTTTGACATTATACAAACCCGCATACAGGACAGCGACGTGCTTGATTTATTTGCGGGCAGCGGCGCGCTCGGAATCGAGTGTCTTTCGCGCGGCGCGAACAGCGTCGTTTTCTGCGACAACAACAAAGAAGCCGTCGACGTAATCAACAGAAACCTGAAAAATATCGAAGGAAATTACAAAATCGTTCATTCCGACTTCAAAATGGTGTTGAAAGGGGACGAAAAGTATGATATTATTTTCATAGACGCACCGTACAGAAGCCCGCATGCCACGGACGCGCTCAACATCATCAACGCTTATCGCATATTGAAAGATGACGGCGTGATCTGTTACGAAAGGCTTTTCGACCTTACTCCCAAAATCCCCGACGGACTTAAAATCGTCGATACGCGAAAGTACGGCAAAACCGCGCTGGAATTCATAACTTATGACGAAGAAAGCAGTAATAACGGGTAGTTTCAATCCCGTGACAAGCGGTCACCTGTTTCTTCTTGAACAGGCGCAAAAACTTTTTGACGAAGTTTATATGGTCATACTCATCAATCCGGAAAAGACGTATAAACTGTCCTTGGAAGAAAGGCTCTCGCTCCTTAAAGAAGCCGTGAAGCCTTATGACAACGTCAAAATTTTTGCATACGACGGCTTTGCCTGCGATTTTTGTTTAAGCGTCGGCGCAAACCTTATGCTCCGCGGCGTGAGAAACGACAAAGACCTTCAATACGAACTCGATTTAAGACGACAAAACCTTGAATATAAGGGCATAGATACTATGATTCTCGTGACGGACGAAAAACATAAAAACGTCAGTTCCACGTATGTTCGGGAACACGGTCACGAATAAGGAGATTTTATGGATAACTTTATGCAATACGTTTCGGAACTCGAACAAGTTGTTTCGACCGCAAAAAAATCGGTGTTTTCGGGCAGCGACGTTATCGTAAACCGCGCGCAGGTGCTGGATATTATCGACCGTATGCGCGCCGCGTACCCCGACGTCATGCGCCAGGCGCAGTTTATCGTCGACGATTGCGAAAATCAGAAACAAAGGGTGCTGGAATACGGCAACAACGTCATAAAAGAAGCCGAAAGCCGCCGCGATAAACTGTTGAACGAAAGCGATATTATCCGTCAGGCAACCGAAGAAGCGGCAAAAATCAAACAGGAAGCCATGGATATGCGCGCCCACGTCGAGTACGACCTGAAATGCAAAATCGACGAGGTTTTAAGCGACAGCGAAGTTACGTTGCGCGACGCCCTGACGCTCATCAGAAACAACAGGGAAGAACTGAGAAAAACCGACGGAAACGCAAATACTCAATATCAGGGCAACGCCAGCGAGACAAGATAAGCAATCCCCGCGCCGACAAGCCCCTGAAAAACTTTCACAAGAAAATAATACGACGATTTGACCTTTGCTTCTTTTAAGAAAGTCGTCGCCTGCAAAAATATACACAATCCGCCAAACGACGTGAACCCGGTAAGCGCGGCAAGAAGCGCGCCCGTCGAAGGCGGGTTTTTTATTATCTCTTTCGCGCCGCGCGTCATTTCAAAAAATCCGACGGCAAGCGGCGAGTAATTTCCGAACAGGTCAAAAAATTTCAGATCGTACAGAACGTCGATGACAAGACTGAATATCGCGATAAGTCCGCCGACCGACAAAACCGACAGGACGCTGTCGTTAATGCTGTCGCCCATGACGTTATCGGGCAATGGTTTTACGCGGGGCTTAACGTCGCTTTTTGTCGCTTTAAGCCGTCTTACGTTGCAAAACACAAGCCCTGTGACTATCGCCGAAAGGTAATGCGAAAAAAGTATTATCACACCGTACGACACGTTGTCAAGCATGAAAACGCCCAAAGTTCCGATGACAAAAAGAGGCGCCGAAGTTGATGAAAAAGCAATAATTTTTTTGCTTTCTTCGGTATTTATCACGCCGTTTTTGTAAAATTCCGAAATTAGTTTCGCGCCGATGGGATAGCCCGAAAGCACGCTCATGAAAAAAATGTATGCAGAAATCGGCGGGGTGTGAAAAAGGCATTTGACGGGTTTTTCAAAAAACTTCCCGACGGTTTCGGGGAAACCCAGCCCCGTCAGCATTCTTGTGAAAAAGAAGAAAGGGAAAAGCGCGGGAAGTACCGCCGCCCAAAACAAAATAACGCCGTCTTTCACCGACGAAAGATATCTTTCGGGGTTTATAAGAACGGCGCACATCAATAAAAGTATAATAAGCGCGGCGATTTTTTTTGAATGCTTCACGCTAATTTATACGCGGATTTTATATCAAAAATTACTTCACGAAAACGGTATTGAAGTTTTCTTTTTCTTTGGACAGGACGAAATATACGTCGTCGACTTTGTTTTCAAGTTCGATTGCGGCTTTCACGCTTTCGGGCGCGCTTAAAAAATCGGAATACGACGTGATAAGGTTTTCGCCAAGGATTTTCAGCGCGTCTTTTTTGTCGTCTTTTACGGCAAGCACTCTTGCGTAGGCGGGCGCGGAATACAATTCGTCGAGTTTGTTTTTGTCAAGCCCCGCAACCGCGTATAAAAGTATTCGCTTTATGCGAGCCATCGTATATCTTTTCGACTTAATCGCGTTTATGAGTTCGTCGTAAGATTTTGCGGTTTTCGCGGCTTGTTTTATGCGGTTTTCAAGTCCTTCGATTACCTCGGGAAGGGCTGCGATTTCGGCAGTTGTCATCGTGTTGAGTCGGTAAGAAACAAGGCTGAAAAGGTCGTCGTTGGAAACACAATTTTCAAGCGTATTTGAAACGTAATCCGGCAAAAAACGCTCGATTTCGTTGAAACGCCCTGAAAAAACGCAATTTCTTATCGCTTGCGCCGAGGCGTAATTTCCGTCTGTTTCAAGTCCTGAAAAACTGCCTTCGCGCTTTATCGTGTACGGTGAAAATCCGTATTTTTTCATTGCGTGGACGTATTCGAGCGCAAGCGTGTTGTTGGGTGTAAAAAAGTCGTTTTCGTCCAGTGCCGCGGCGCGCGCTCTGATAAGGCTCATTCCGCTTTTCAGGTTTTGTTTTATGAGAGACTTTTCGTGTTCCGATTCGTTGTGGATTTTTTCGGAAAGTGTGGAAATTTCATTGACGTTTCCCGATTCGCTGCCGAAAGCGACGGTAAGCGGCGCGCCGAAAGAAGACAAGATTTTCATTGCGCCCGCCGCAAATTTTTCGGCGCAGTTCACGGCGTAAAAAAACGGAAGTTCCAAAGCGACGTCCGCGCCGGCATTTATCGCCCACTGTGCGCGTATATGCTTATTTTTCACCATTACGTCGCCGCGCTCCGAAAAATTCCCGCTTAGTATAACGGCGAATATATCGGGCGACAAATCGCGTTTTACGGCGTCGAAAAGCCTCAGGTGTCCGGAGTGCAACGGGTTAAACTCCGCGACGCACGCAACTATTTTCTTTTTTTCGTTTTTCACTGCCATTTTTCTTGATTTTTTGGATTAAAGTACCTATAATGTTATTGCTTTAATTATACACGGGGCAAATTATTTTTCAAAGCAAAATAAATCATATAAGAGGCATTTATGAACAAATTTTTGGACGGACTCTATGAAAGAGCGTCAAGGCAAAACAAAACAATCGCTCTTGCCGAAGGTTTTGACAAAAGGGCTGTGAAAGCGGCGGAACTTCTGACGAAACGCGGCATCGCAAAAGTCGTACTTATCGGCGACGCGGACGAGATCGCGAAAAATAATCCCGAAATCGACCTTACCGGCGTGAAAATCGTCAATCCCAAAACCTGCGAAAAAACCAAAGAATACGCAAATCTTTTGTATGAACTTCGCAAGGCAAAGGGCATGACGGAGGAACAAGCGTACGAACTCACCGTCAATAACGAGATGTTTTACGGCTGCCTGATGCTGAAAAGCGGCGACGTGGACGGTCTTGTAGGCGGCGCGACTTTTTCAAGCGCGGACGTTTTGAGAAGCGCGTTTCAAGTTATAAAACCCGCTCCCGGCATTAAGTCCGTTTCAAGTTGCTTTGTCATCGTCCCTCCCGAAGGAAACACGGTTACCGACGCTCCCGCAATGATTTTCAGCGACTGCGCGGTCATCCCGGAGCCTGACGAAAACCAACTTGCCGACGTTGCGGTCGCCGCTGCGGACAGCGCAAGAAATATTGTCGGTATAGAGCCGAAGATCGCAATGCTTTCGTTCTCCACAAAGGGCAGCGCAAAGCATGAACGCATCGACAAAGTCGTGCATGCGCTCAATATCGTGAAAGAATCTCATCCCGAACTTGATATAGACGGCGAAATGCAACTCGACGCGGCAATCGTTCCCGTCGTTGCAAAGCAAAAAGCCCCCGGTTCAACCGTTGCCGGACATGCGAACGTGCTTGTTTTCCCGAATCTGGAATCGGGCAATATCGGCTACAAAATCGCACAACGTTTCGGCGGCTGCATGGCAATCGGCCCCGTTATGCAAGGTCTTGCAAAACCCGTCAACGACCTTTCGCGCGGATGCGTTGCGGAAGACATCGTCGCGGCTGCGGCAATCACCGCTCTTCAATCCAAATAAGGTGGCAATATGAAAATTCTCGTTATCAACGCGGGCAGCAGTTCGCTTAAATATCAACTCATAGATATGACGGACGAATCGGTCGTCGCAAAAGGTCTTTGCGAAAGAATCACGATGGACAGTTCCGTTCTCACGCAAAAAGTCGCGGGCAAAGATAAACTCGTTATCGAAAGCCCGATGCCCACGCATAAAGAGGCGATGGAACTTGTCCTGAAAGCCCTTCTTGACGAAAAGAACGGCGCGATTAAGAGCGTCAAGGAAATCGGCGCGGTCGGTCATCGCGTGCTCCACAGCGGCGAAGATTTTAAGTGCAGCGTGGTCGTGGACGACGACGTCATCGCAAAGTGCAAGAAAAATATTGACCTTGGACCACTGCATATGCCCGGCAATATTTCCTGCGTCGAGGCGTGCAGGGAAGTTATGGACGTTCCCATGGTGCTCGTTTTCGACACGACTTTCCACGCGACGATGCCGCCGAAAGCGTTTATGTACGGCATTCCTTACGAAATCTACGACGAATATAAGGTGAGAAAATACGGTTTCCACGGCACTTCGCACAAGTATATCGCGGGCGAGGCGAGAGAGTGGCTCGGCGGCGACAAAAAAGTCATCATCTGCCACCTTGGAAACGGAAGCTCGCTTTCTGCGGTCAAGGACGGAAAATGTATGGATACGACGATGGGCTTCACGCCCCTCGAAGGCGTTATGATGGGCACGAGAAGCGGCGATATCGATCCCGCCGCAATCGAATACATGGGCGCAAAACTTGGCAAAAATTTGCCCGAAATGGTGCAATTTCTGAATAAAAAATGCGGTATGCTGGGCGTAAGCGGAATAAGCAGTGACTGCCGCGACGTTACGGCGGCTGCCGAAAACGGAAACGAAAGGGCGATACTCACGCTCGATATGGTCGGCTATCGCATCAAGAAGTACGTCGGTGCGTTCGCAGCTGTACTCGGCGGCGTGGACGCGATTATCTTCACCGGCGGCATCGGCGAGCATAGTCCCGAAATCCGTCAGCGCGTCATGGAAGGGCTTGAATATCTCGGCGTCGATTTCGATTTCGAGCTTAACAAGCACCCCGCGGACGTTCACGTTTCGGTTTTGTCGAAACCCGACTCAAAGGTAAAAGTCGCGATTATCCCCACAAACGAGGAACTTGTCATCGCAAGAGAGACCAAAGAACTTACGCAAAATCTCGTAAAATAGTCGTTTTCGGCTGTTTTTCGGGGCGCAAGTGCCTTTATTCGATTGACAAAAAAGCGCATAATATATATAATTTTAATGTTTTATAGGTGTATAAGATGATTATCGATTTCAAAGACGCCGTCGAGGGCGAGTTTTATAACGTTGAAGAATCAATACCTCTTGACGATTCTCTTACGGGAAGCAGAGGGGGCAGGTTCTTGTCGCCGGCAACTTTGAAAGGTTGGTATACTTTTTCCGAAAACACCCTTGCCGTAAACTGCGTACTCACCGCGGAAGCGATTTTCGATTGCGACCGCTGCGGCACGCCCACTACGGTGAAATACAAAGTCCCCGTGGAAGAAACTTTTTTTAAGGATCCCCCGGACGAGTATTCTCTTTCCTACGACGACGAAATTGTTGATCTCGATCCCGTCATCAACGACCGCGTCGTGCTTGCGTCGCCTTCGCAAGTCCTGTGCAGGAAAGATTGCAAAGGTCTTTGCAGTAAATGCGGCAAAAATCTGAACGAAGGCGAATGTAACTGCAATATTGACGACGGCAAAGACGATACTTACAATCCCTTTTCCGTGCTGAAAAATATGAATAATAACAATTCGGGAGGTGCAACCAATGGCAGTACCAAAGTGTAAAGTATCCAAAGCAAGACGTAACAGTCGTGCGGCTAACTGGAAACTCGAAACCCCTAATCTGGTCGAGTGCCCTCAATGCCACGAACTTAAACTCAGCCATCAAGCCTGCAAAAAATGCGGATATTACGACGGCGAGCAAGTTGTTGCTATTAAAGACAAGAGCGACAAAGAGTAGTAGTGTGTCTTAAAGGTAAGGAAGATTAGCGTTTCCTTACCTTTTCATTTATTATGATAACTTCAACCGCAAACGAAAAGGTAAAGTTCGTAAAAAAACTTCACGACAAAAAAAACCGCGACGCGGAAAATCTGTTCATTGCCGAAGGCGTGAACATTTTGTCCGATCTCAAAGAAGGTTTTTCGGTGAAGGAAATTTTTGCGACCGACAAAACCGCGGATATTGCCGAAAATCTTGCGAAAAAGTACGGCGCGTGCATAACGCTCGTGTCGGAAAGCGTGATGAAAGTCCTTGCGGACACGGTAAGTCCCAGCGGTATCCTTGCCGTAATCGGAATTCCTTTGTCGAAGCCCGAAGGTGTAAACGCCGTCGTACTTGACGGAGTGCAGGACAGCGGCAACGTCGGAACTATTATTCGTACGGCGGTCGGCGCGGGATTTTCCGACGTTTATCTTGTGGACTCTGCCGACGTTTTCTCACCGAAAACGGTCAGGGCAAGTATGGGCGCGGTGCTTCGCGCAAACGTAATAAAAGCGCGCGCGGAAGAACTTGAAGATTATCTCACCGGATACGATAAGGTCGCGATGGATATGGGCGGCGACGACGTGTTTTCGTATCGCCCCGAAAGAAAAGTCGCGGTTATCGTCGGAAACGAAGCGCACGGCTTGTCCGATTTCGCAAGAAAGTTTTCCGACGTTACCTTGTCGATTCCGATGCAGGGCGGACAGGAAAGTCTGAACGTTGCCGTCGCAGCCGGCATCGCAATGTACGTAATCAATCACAATTCAAATATTTAGGAGTGTTTTATGAGTGGACACAGCAAATGGCACAACATACAAGCCAAAAAAGGTAAAAGCGACGCGGCTCGCGGAAATATCTTTACGAAAATCGGTCGCGAAATCGCAATCGCTGTAAAACAGGGCGGTTCCGATCCCAACACCAACAGCAAACTTCGCGACGCCATCGCCAAGGCAAAGTCGAACAATATGCCCAACGACAACATCAACAGAAGCATCAAGAAAGCGGCGGGCGAACTCGACAGCGTCAATTACGAAGAATTTACCTATGAAGGATACGCGGCAGGCGGCGTTGCGGTCATCGTGGAATGTCTGACCGACAACAAAAACCGCACGGCGGGCGACGTCAGACACTTGTTCGATAAATTCGGCGGCAGTCTCGGCAGCACCGGATGCGTATCGTACATGTTCAAAAAACGCGGCGTTATCGACGTCGACGTGAACGCTATGAGCGAAGACGATATTATGATGCTTGCAATAGACGCGGGCGCGGACGATATCGTAACTCTCGAAGACGTTTACGAAATCTATACAATGCCCGGCGATATGTCGAAAGTGCGCGAGGCACTTGAAAACGCCGGCATCGAAATTCTTTCGTCCGAAATCGATATGATCCCCGACAACGAAATCGAGGTCGATCCGAAACATAAGGATTCCGTCATTAAACTCATCGACAAACTGGAAGAGCTCGACGACGTACAAGACGTTTTCCACAACGCGAAAGATCTGAGCGACGACGAAGAATGAGCGTAACTTCTCAGGCTGAAAAAGCGCGTCAAAGCGCGCTTAAACTGCAAGGTTATTCAACCAACGATAAAAACAAGGTGCTTTCGGCAATTGCCGAAGGCATTTCGGCATATAAAGATTTCATTATTTCGGAAAACAAAAAGGACCTTGATATTTTCCCCGACAAAACGTCCGCACTTTTCGACAGACTTTTGCTGAACGAAAAGCGTGTGATGCAAATGGTCGAAGGGGTAAGGGCGGTCATCGACCTTAAAGATCCCGTCGGCGAAGTCACCGCAGAGTGGGACAGACCCAGCGGATTGCATATCAAAAAAGTGCGCGCGCCGTTGGGCGTGGTCGCGATTATTTACGAAGCCCGTCCCAACGTTACCGTCGACGCCGCCGTTCTTTGCATAAAAAGCGGCAATGCGGCGATACTTCGCGGAAGCAGACAGGCGCTTAACAGCAACCGCGCGATTTATAAGGTTATGTCGGAAGCCATTGAAAAGGCGGGTTTTGACAAAGATATCGTGCAGTTTATCGACGACGCGTCGCACGACGGCGCGAAAGAACTTCTGACCTGCGAAAAATCCGTTGACCTTGTTATCCCGCGCGGCGGCGAAGGGTTGAAAAAGTTCGTGCTTGAAAACAGCCTTATTCCCGTGCTTGCGTCTGCGGGTGGCAACTGTCACATTTACGTCGCAAAATCGGCAAACTTCCAAAAAGCCGTCGATATCATCGAAAATTCAAAATGTAATAAGCCTTCGACGTGCAACGCCGTTGAGCATATTCTGATTGATAAGTCGATTGCGAAAGACTTTGTACCTATATTGAACGTGCGTATGCGCGCGTGCGGAGTTAAAGTTCTTGCGGACGAGTTTTGTCACTCTCTCGACAACGAAACAACGCTTGCAGCCGACGCCGATTACGATACGGAATTTCTTGCGCTTACGCTCACCGAAAAGGTCGTGTCGGGCGTTTCTGACGCTATCGACGAAATCAACCGTCGCGGCACGCGCCACAGCGAGTGCATAGTAACCGAAGATAAGGCGGAAGCTGAAAAGTTCACGACGCTTGTCGACGCGGCGGCAACCTACGTCAACACGTCGACAAGATTTACTGACGGCTTCGAGTTCGGTTTCGGCGCGGAAATGGGAATTTCAACCGGGAAAATGCACGCGAGAGGTCCCATCGGGCTGGAACAACTGACGTCCGAAAGATACATTGTCGAAAGCGACGGCGCGCTCAGAAAATAGTTTTGAAAAGCATATTAAACCTGCGAAATCCGCAGGTTTTTTATTTGTCAAAAAAATCCTTATCAATTTAGTAAACTTTCTATAGAAAATATATTGACAACGGGATATACAGGAATTATAATAAACTTGACTAAAACAGTAGGGTTTTCTTATGAAATTATCATCAAAAGCACGTTACGGCTTAAAAGCCTGTCTGGCTCTTGCCGAAAATTACAACGAAAATCAACCCCTTGCATTGCCTGTCTTTGCTGAAAAAGCGGGCGTTACCGAAGCGTATATGGAGCAAATCGTTATCCTTCTGAAAAAGGCGGATATCGTGGAAAGCGTCCGTGGCGCAGGCGGTGGATATTATCTCAAAAAATCGCCGAAAGATATTAAGGTCGGCTTGGTTTTGCGCGCGCTTGAAGACGGGCTGGAATTTATCGACTGCATCAACACCCCGTGCGAAGGCGGCGAAGAGTGCAAGGCGCGCCGCGTCTGGAACAAGATTTACAAGAGTATGAATCTTGTGCTTGATTCTCTGACGCTTGACGATTTGCTGCACGATCAGAAACGTTATATTTATCTTGACCATTCCGCAACGACCGCCGTCGACGAAGAAGTCTTGTCAAAGATGCTGCCGTATTTTTATGAAAAAGCCGGCAACGCAAGCAGTCAGCACGGTATGGGGCGCGACGCGGAAGTCGCGGTTGACCGCGCAAGAAAACAGGTTGCCGACGCAATCGGCGCAAAATCCAACGAAATTTATTTCACGTCGGGCGGCAGTGAATCCGACAACTGGGCGTTGAAAGGCATTGCACACGCATATAAATCGAAGGGCAAACACCTTATCACGTCGGAGTTTGAGCACCCGGCAGTCCTTAACACGATGAAACAGTTGGAAGCGGAAGGCTTTGAAGTGTCTTATCTTCACACGAATCCGCAGGGTTACGTCAGCGCGGACGAACTTGAAAGTATTATTCGTCCCGATACGATTCTTGTGAGCGTGATGTACGCAAACAACGAAATCGGCACGATTCAACCTATTGAAGAACTTGCGAAAGTCGCGCACGCTCACGGTGCGTTTTTCCACACGGACGCGGTGCAGGCGGTCGGCAACGTTCATATCGACGTCAAGGCGCAGGGCATCGACCTGCTTTCGATGTCGGCGCACAAGTTTTACGGACCGAAAGGCATCGGCTGTTTGTATATCAAAAGCGGCGTTCGTCCCGAAAGACTTATTTGCGGCGGCGAACAGGAGCGCAATCAGCGCGCAGGAACGACGAATACGCCGGGCGTAGTCGGCATGGGTTTCGCAATCGAAAAAGCCGTCAACAATATGGACGAAAACAACGCGTACATTGCAGCGCTTCGCGACGAGTTTGTGAAGGAAGTCAAAGAAAGAATCCCCGATATAAGATATAACGGCGGTGAAAAACGTCTTGCCGGCAACGCGCACTTTACGTTCAGATATATCGAGGGCGAAAGCATTTTGTTCACCCTTGACCTTGCGGGCATTTGCGCGTCGAGCGGCAGCGCGTGCAGTTCGGGAAGCCTCGAAGCGTCCAAAACGGTGCTTGCAATCGGCGTTCCCGCAGAAGAAGCGCACGGCAGTATCCGCTTTACATTCGGCAGGGAAAACACGATGGACGACGTGAAATACACCGTCGACGAGCTGGAAAAAACCGTAAAACGTCTGCGCTCAATGAGTCCGCTGTTTGCAGAATCTACTGCAAAAATCACAATGATTTAATAAAAATACTGCAAAATAATTTCAAAATTCAATTAAAATCTGCCGGAAATTGTATCGGTAGGAAGGAAATAATATGTACAACGAAAAAGTAATGGAAATATTCAAAAACCCCAAAAACGTGGGCGAGGTCGAAAATTACAACGCAATCGGCACGGTCGGCAACGCAACCTGCGGCGACATCATGCAAATCACGTTGCGTATCGAGGACGGCATTATCAAAGACGCGAAATTCAAAACTTTCGGATGTGCGGCGGCAATCACGTCGTCAAGCGTCGCAACAAGCATGATCATCGGCAAAACCATTGACGAAGCGTTGAAGATCACGAACAAGGACGTAATTACCGAGCTTAACGGGTTGCCTCCCCAGAAAATCCACTGTTCGGTTCTTGCGGAAGAAGCCATCAAAGCGGCAATCGACAGTTATCGCCAAAACCAGGGTAACGGAGACGTATCCGCGACGGTTACCGCTCCTTGCGCGTGCGGCTGCGGCGTTCAAACTTCGGGCGAATCGGAAAGCAAATAACAATATTTACCATTTGAGATATTTATCGTCCGCTCATAAAACCTTGCTCTCCGCTCATACTGAATACGGAGGTAAGATATGCAAAAAAGTTTTATGATCGGCGTGGTGCTGGGCGCGGCGGCGATGAGTGCGTACGAAATGGGTAATCGCGCCAAAAACCAAGTCGAATGTCAAAAAGAAAAGATCAAGAAAAAGCTTGAAAAATTTTTTGACTGAAAACAATAATTTTACTTCAAAAAAGAAAAACCGCAATTATTTTGCGGTTTTTTGCTTTAATTTCGTTTATTTTTGTTATTTCAAAAGGTCAAGAGAAAGATTCTCGAAAATGATATTGTCGGCATAGCCGCGCGCTTTTTCAAGGTCTTTTTCGTTGCGGATCGTCCAGGCAAAAACGGGCATACTTTCACGCGTTTTCGCAATGTATTCGTTGGGCGCGCTGTTGACGTCGTAGGAAGTGAACATAGGTTTACTGAGTTTATTCACGACAAGGTGTCCCATAATGTCGTTCAAGAACTTCGGGGTTTTACCTTTTTCGCCGACGCCGGACGCGAGCTGCCCGAACGGATATTCCGACTGATGTTTTCTGCACCATTTCACCGCAAACGGATCAAACGATTGCAGGGCGATGACGTCCTTGTACGGATAATCTTTCAGGTCGCGCAGGACCGCTTTCGCAAGGGAATTGTTGCGCCAGCCGCACAGTGTTTTAAGTTCGATAAGAATTGGCACTTTGCCGTCGACGAGTTTCAGCATTTCCGGAAGGGTGGGGATAATCTCGCCGCCGAGCGTCATCGGATAATCTTTGAGTTGTTCTGACGTCAGGCTTTCGATTTTGACGTCCTTTCCGCAGACGCGTTTCAGGCTGTTGTCGTGGTGGACGGCAACAACGCCGTCTTTCAGAAGATGCACGTCGGTTTCGATTGCGAATCCGTGTTCGATTGCCGCTTTGAAAGCGGAAATGCTGTTTTCTTCGCGGATGTCGTCGTGAAGACCGCGGTGAGCGATTGGTGTGGATAAAAATTTTTCAAGACTTTGCATAATAGATTTATTTTCCTTTAATATCCTAATTCCTTATTGACAATTACGACGTAAACGGTTTTGCTGCGCGGGGGAAGGGTAATTATGCTTGTCGCGTGGCAAATGTTGGTATCTTTCGGACAGTCCTTGCAATCGCCGCCGGTAACGCAGGGATTTGAAAGGTATCCGAACCTAAGACAGTTCTTTTTCGCGGCGATGGTACGGATGCGTTCAAGCGCGGCGGGCACGTCTTTCACGATTTTGTTGACGCCCAGCACGAAAACGGTATTTTTGCCGCCGTAAAGCATGGAAGCGATACGGTTGCAGTTGCCGTCGACGTTGACGAATTCCCCGTCTTCGGTAAGCGCGTTCGTGGAGGTCAGAAACCAGTCCGCAAAGACGGCTTTTTTCATGACTTCGTCCGGGTTGACGTCGGGCATGAGCCGTCTGATATAAACGGTATTGCCGCGTTCTTTCAACGCTTCGCCGATGCCGATTTCGTCAAGCGTTGCGCTGCCGCCCGCGCCAACGGTGTCCGTCCTTCCGATAAGTTCCGTCAGAAGTCCTCTCGTTTCGGCAATGGTATTCGTGTAAAAAACCTTAAAACCTTTTGATTCCAACTTTTTTGAAAGTTCGTAAACGTCCATAATCCACCTCAATCGAAATAATTATACTATAAATAGTTATAAAAGTAAATTATAACGCAAAATTTATCGGGCAAATATTTGCATTAAAGCGTGATTTTTTATATAATTACCGTAAGAATAAGAGGTATTTAATGGAATTTGAAAACTCTAAAATCCGCAATTTTTGCATAATAGCCCACATCGACCACGGCAAGAGCACTCTCGCCGACCGTCTTATCGAAAGCACCGATACCGTGTCGCACAGAGATATGGAAGAACAGCTCCTCGACAACATGGATATCGAGCGCGAAAGGGGCATCACCATAAAACTGCAAACTTGCAGAATGTTTTATAATTATAAGGGCGAGGAATACATGCTCAACCTTATCGACACTCCGGGACACGTTGACTTTACGTACGAAGTGTCGCGTTCTCTTGCGGCGTGCGAAGGCGCGCTTCTTGTCGTGGACGCAACGCAGGGAATCGAGGCGCAGACTCTCACAAACGTATATCTTGCGCTCGATCACGACCTTGAAATTTTACCCGTCATAAATAAAATCGACCTTCAAAGCGCGAACCCGGACGGTTGCAAAGCCGAAATCGAGGACGTCATCGGACTTCCGGCGGACAACGCGCCGCTTATTTCCGCAAAAGAAGGCATCGGCATTCCGGAACTTCTTGAAAGGATAGTAACCGATTTGCCGTGTCCGAAAGGGAGCAGGGACGAGCCGTTCCGCGCGCTCATTTTCGACAGTTTTTACGACAATTACAAGGGCGCGATTTCAATGGTGCGCGTCGGCGACGGACGAATCAAAGCGGGCGACGTAATAAAAATGGCGTCGTCGGGCAAAACCTTTGACGTTACGGAAGTGGGCGTTTTCACCCCGGCCGCAACCCCCGTGGACGAACTTTACGCCGGCATGGTCGGATATATCGCCGCAAGTATCAAAAACGTCAAAGACACTGCGGTGGGCGACACGATCACCCTTCGCGACAATCCCACGAAAAATATTTACCACGGCTACAAAAAAATTACGCCGATGGTTTTTGCGGGCATTTATCCCGCAGACGGCAGCAAATACAACGACCTTAAAGACGCGCTTGAAAAACTGCAATTAAACGACGCGAGTCTGATGTTCGAGCCGGAAGTTTCGACGGCGCTCGGATTCGGGTATCGTTGCGGATTTCTGGGGCTTCTGCATATGGAAATCATCGAAGAACGCCTTGAAAGGGAATTCGACCTTGACCTTGTCACAACCGCTCCGAGCGTAAACTACAAGGTGAAACTCACGAACGGGGAAGAACTGACCGTCAGCAACCCGACGCACCTTCCCGCACCCGACAGAATCGAGTATATGGAAGAACCCGTCGTGAAAGCCGAAATCTATACCCCGCCAGAATACGTCGGCGCGATTATGGAACTTTGTCAGGAAAAACGCGGCGTTTATAAGGAACTTGCATATTTGGACAGCAGCCGCAGCAAACTCGTTTACGAAATCCCTTTGAACGAGATTATTTACGACTTTTTCGACGCGTTGAAATCGCGCACGCGCGGCTACGCAAGTCTGGATTATGAAATAATCGGCTACAAAAAGTCCGACCTTGTAAAACTCGATATGCTTTTGAACGGTGAAATGTGCGACGCGCTTTCGACAATCGTGCACCGCGACAGAGCGTACGCAAGGGGACGTCAGATTGCCGAAAAATTGAAAGAAGCGATTCCCCGTCAGCAGTTTGAAATTCCCGTGCAGGCGTGCATAGGCGGCAAAGTCATCGCAAGGGAAACCGTCAAAGCCGTCAGGAAAGACGTCCTTGCAAAGTGCTACGGCGGCGATATCACAAGAAAGAAAAAACTTTTGGAAAAACAGAAGGAAGGCAAAAAACGTATGCGTCAGGTGGGCAGCGTGTCCGTGCCGAGCGAAGCGTTTATGAGCATTCTGAAAATCGACAGCTGATATGGACATATCCTTATATCTGCATATTCCGTTTTGCAAAAAGAAATGTAAATATTGCGACTTTGTGTCGATAAACGCGCGTGACGAATTCGTCGCGCGTTACGTTTCTGCGCTTGAAAAGGAAATCAAAATGCAGGGCAAAGCCTATGAAAATGCCGTTGTGAAAACGGTATTTTTCGGTGGAGGAACGCCGTCGTTGCTCTCGCCGGAGGATTTTTCGCGCATAATGCGCGCGGTGAAAAACAACTTCAAAACAAATTTTTCGGAAGTTACCGTCGAGTGCAATCCCGAGAGCCTGACGCAAGAAAAACTTGAAGTTTATAAGGCGGAAGGCGTCAACAGAATTTCAATCGGCGTGCAGTCATTCGATGACAATATCTTAAGGTTTTTGGGCAGAATTCACAATAAAAACACGGCAATCGAGGCAATTAAAAGCGCAAAATTGTATTTTGATAACGTGTCCGCAGACCTTATTATCGGCGTCCCCGGCGAGCAGATTCCGTCGGTTTTGCATTCCGTCGATTTGTTAAGCGATTTGGGCGTTACGCACGTTTCGGCGTACGGGTTGAAAGTCGAGCCCGGCACCGTATTGTACGAACTTCAAAACATGGGCGCGTTTGAACTGAACGAAGATTTTACCGCCGACGTTTACGACGCGGTTTTAAGACGACTTGAAAGTCACGGATACGAAAGATACGAAATCAGTAACTTTGCGCGTGACGGATACGAAAGCAGGCATAATCTTGCGTACTGGCTCCGCACGCCGTATTTGGGACTCGGCGCGGCTGCCTATTCTTTCGTAAACGGCGCAAGGTTTTCAAACGAACCGGACGTTTCGGAATACGTGCGCTCCGTCGAACAGGGCGTTATCCCCGAAAGAGCAAAGGAAATATTGACCGTTGACGACGAAAAAGAAGAAACGATAATGCTGTCGCTTCGCACGAAATACGGCATGAACCTCAATGAATATAACGAGAAATTCCACGCCGACTTTTTGACGGAAAAAGCCGCAGCCCTTCAAAAAAACGCCGACTTTTTAATAATATCGAATAATAATATTGCTATAAACAAAGACTATTTCTATATATCAAACGCGATAATATCCGACCTTATATAAGTTTTTGCAAAATTTTTCAAAAATTTTTCACAAACCCTATTGACAATACATATAATCGGTGTATAATAGTTTTAGCAATCGGGAATAAAGAGTGCTAACAAAAAACATACTCGATTGCCAAAGGGTTATGAAAAAAGAATTATCCGAAAGAAAACAGAAGATTCTTCAAGCCGTGGTTGACGAATACATCACGACGGCGGAACCCGTTTCGAGCGGCGAAATCAAGGAGAAATACCTTGCCGACATTTCAAGCGCCACGATAAGAAACGAGCTTGCCTCGCTTGAAGAGATGGGATATCTCGTCCAGCCGCACGTATCGGCGGGGCGCGTACCTTTGCCGCAGGCTTACAAGCTTTACGTCGATAAGGTCATGAACGGAAAAAGTCTTTCCAAAAACGAAATTTCTTTTATTAAAGATAAATTCAGCGAAAGAATGGACCGTGTTGAAGACATTATCGAAAAAACCGCGAAAGTCATTTCCGACGTCACGAATTATACGTCCGTCGTCGTCGTGAAAAACTTCAAGGACGTGAAGGTGAGCGAAATCAAGCTTGTCCCCATCGGTGACGAAACCGCGCTTGTCATTATCATCACCGACCGCGGCGTGCTTCGCGACAAAACCATCGAAATCGACAAAGCCGACGACGATATCGGCGCGTACGTGCAATCGGCGACGATGCTTCTCAACAGAATGTTTGCTGGGAAGACCGTAAAAGAAATTCTGAAACCCGACAAAATCATCAAAGAAGAAATCGAAGGTTTCAGGACGATTTTCGAAGAAGTCATCGACGTACTTACAAAGTACGATAAGGAAGAGTCCGGAAAGGTTTATACCGAAGGCACGCTGAAAATGCTGGATTATCCGGAAATCGGCGATACGAGCGACGCGAAAAAGTTTTTGTCGGTTGTCGGCAGTCCCGAAAGACTGATAAACCTTATCGAAAGCGGCGACGATATGGAGTTTTCGGTGAGAATCGGCAAGGACGAAGCGGACGGCATGGAAAAGTGCGCGGTAGTCAGCGCGAAATATAAAATCAACGGTCAGGAAGTCGGACACGCGGGCGTTATCGGCCCCGACCGTATGGATTATAAAAAAGTAATCTCGGTGCTTAAATACGTAGGACACGCTTTAAGCGAGATTATGGAAAACAAAAAAGAGCAGAAGGACCTGAAAGACAAAAATGAGTAAAGACAAAAAACAAAAAGACGTGAAAGACGAAAAGGTCGAAACGGAAGTTCCCGAAACGGAAACGACCGAAACCGAACCCGTCGCCCCCGAAGAAGTCAAGGAAACCGAACTTGAAACAGCGCGTCGCGAGGCAAGCGAATACAAAGACCTTGCTTTAAGACGTATGGCAGAACTTGAAAACTTCCGTCGTAATAATCAAAATTTGGCAAAAGACGTGCGTGACAGGACGCTTTCCGAAGTTATTTTGCAAATCCTTCCCGCAATCGATTCATTCAACCGCGCCGAAGAAATGGTGTCGGACGAAAAAACGAAAAGCGGCATAGGTATTGTGAAAGATCAGCTAATGAACGTCCTTAAAAAGTACGGAGTAACGCCCATCGACGCAATCGACAAAGACTTTGATCCCGCTTTTCACGAATGCATAATGCAGGTGGACAGCCCCGATAAAGTCGGAAAAGTCATTTACGAAATCGAAAAGGGCTACACGATGAACGGCAAAGTATTGAAATATACGAAAGTCGCAGTCGGAAAAGAAATCGATAAATAACCGGCAACGGTGTTTATAAATAAAAAATAAAAATTTTCGCCTTAAAAAGGCACAGTGAGGTATATATGAGCAAAATTATTGGTATTGACCTTGGCACGACCAACTCGTGCGTAGCAGTTATGGAAGGCAAGGAAGCAACAGTTATCCCCAACAGCGAGGGTAGTCGTACCACTCCGTCGGTTGTCGCATTTTCAAAAGACGGCGAACGTCTTGTGGGCAACATCGCAAAACGTCAGGCTGTCGCGAACCACGCAAGAACCGTCAGCAGCATCAAGCGTGAAATGGGCACCGATTACAAAGTAAAAATCGACGACAAAGAATATACGCCGCAAGAAATCTCGGCAATGATTTTGTCGAAACTTAAAGCGGACGCGGAAGCATATCTCGGACAAAAAGTAACGCAAGCCGTTATCACCGTCCCCGCGTACTTCTCGGACAGCCAGCGTCAGGCAACGAAAGACGCGGGCAAAATCGCAGGACTTGAAGTTTTGCGTATCATTAACGAACCTACGGCGGCAGCGCTTGCATACGGTCTCGATAAGGAAGAAAACAAAAACCAGAAAATCCTTATTTACGATTTGGGCGGCGGCACGTTCGACGTATCAATTCTTGAAATCGGCGACGGCGTGTTCGAAGTCCTTGCGACAAACGGCAACACCCGTCTCGGCGGCGACGACTTCGACCAACGTATCATGGACTACGTAGTTGACCAGTTCAAGAAAGACAACGGCATCGATCTGTCCAAAGATCCCGCGGCAATGCAGCGTATCAAAGAAGCGGCGGAAAAAGCGAAAATCGAACTTTCCGGCGTTACCAAAACCAGCATTTCGCTTCCGTTCATCACCGCAGATCAGAACGGACCGAAACACATCGATATGGAATTGACGAAAGCCAAATTCAACGAAATGACGGCTGACCTTGTCGAAAAGACCGTTGGCCCCACGATGGCGGCTTTGAAAGACGCGGGACTGAAAGCAAGCGATCTTGCAAAAGTCATCCTTGTCGGCGGCTCGACTCGTATCCCTGCCGTTATCGACAAAGTTAAAGAAATCACGGGCAAAGATCCTTACAAAGGAATCAACCCCGACGAATGCGTTGCAATTGGTGCGGCAATTCAGGCGGGCGTTCTTGCAGGCGACGTGAAAGACGTTCTTCTTCTGGACGTAACCCCGTTGTCGCTGGGCATCGAAACCTTGGGCGGCATCTGCACGAAACTTATTGAAAGGAACACCACTATTCCTACCAAAAAGTCGCAGATCTTCTCAACCGCAACCGACAACCAGACCAGCGTGGAAATCCACGTATTGCAGGGCGAACGTGAGTTTGCGAAAGACAACAAAACCCTTGGCAGATTCTCGCTTGTAGGCATTGCGCCGGCACCTCGCGGAATACCGCAGATCGAAGTTACTTTCGATATAGACGCAAACGGCATCGTATCGGTATCCGCAGTCGACAAAGCGACCAACAAGAGCCAGTCGATTACCCTTACCGCAAGCAGCAATCTGTCCGAAAAAGACATTGACGCGGCTGTCAAAGACGCTGAAAAATACGCCGACGAAGACAAGAAACGTAAGGAAAGCGTTGAATCGAAAAACAGCGCGGAACAACTTATCTTCACCATTGAAAAATTTGTGAAAGATAACGCGGACAAAGTCGACGAAGCCGACAAGAAGTCCATCGAAGACGCAGTGAAAGACGCTCGCGAAAAACTTGAAAAGACCGACGACGTACAGGAAATCCAGAAGATCGTTGAAGAACTTTCCAAAGTATCCGATCCCGTGTTCAGCAAACTGTATCAACAGGGCGCAGGTCAACCGGGCGCGGAAGGCGCGGCGAACAACACCGACAGCACGAACGACGGCAATGCCGACAACATTGACTAATCAATAAAACGACAAGTCGTACTCACCTCGAAAGGGGTGAGTTTCGGCTATAAAAACAAGATAATTTATGGCACAAACTGATTTATATAAAGTATTGGGCGTCGAAAAAACGGCGACCGCCGACGAAATTAAGTCGGCTTACAGAAAACTTGCGAAAAAATATCATCCCGATATGTACACCACCGCAAGCGACGACGAAAAGAAAAAAGCCGAAGAAAAATTTAAGGAAATTAACCACGCTTACGAGGTTTTGTCCGACGCCGAAAAGCGCAAAGTTTACGACACTTACGGCACGGAAGATCCGCAATCTGCGTTCACGGGCGGCACCGGCGGTTTCTGGGGCGGCTCAGGCATGGACGGTATGGACATCGACCTTGGCGACATTTTTTCAAGTTTCTTCGGGGGCGGCAGTCCGTTCGACTCGTCCCGCGGCAAAAAATCGACGCGAGCCGTGCAGGGCGAAGATATCCGCTTAAACCTTACGCTCACGTTTGAAGAAGCGGCGTTCGGTTGCGAAAAAGAAATCAAATATAAACGCACGGAAAATTGCCCCGACTGCAAAGGTACGGGCGCAAAAGGCGGCGTAACGAAGACTTGTACGAAATGTAACGGCACGGGCGTCGTGAACAGCGTGAAGCGCACTCCGCTTGGTCAGTTTTCGACGCAGACCGTTTGCCCGGATTGCGGCGGCACGGGACGTATTATCGTTGAAAAATGTCCGAAATGCAACGGAAAAGGCAGGATTTCATCCGAAAAAACCCTTAAAGTTGTCGTTCCCGCAGGTATCGACGACGGTCAACGTATGACTTATTACAACGAAGGCGAGGCAGGTTACAACGGTGGTCCCGCAGGCAGCGCGGTCGTTTTCATCACCGTCAAACCGCATAAATTCTTTGTAAGGAAGGGCACCGATTTGTATCTCGATTATCCCATTACGATGATTCAGGCGGCGCTCGGTTGCAGGGTACAAATTCCGACTCTCAAAGACAGTGCGGAACTTGAAATCCCCGCCGGCACGCAAAGCGGCACCGTTTTCCGCATAAGGAACAAAGGCATCAAACATCTGAAACTGAAAGAATACGGCGATTTGTACGTCAACGTCGTTGTGGAAGTCCCGCAAAAACTCACCGCGGAACAACGCGACCTGTTGTACAAACTCGATAGTACCTCAACCCCGAAGCAGTATCCGAAAAAGACTGCTTTCAAGGACAAAATGTAAAGGGGCGTACATAAATGAAATGGTATGAAGTTACGCTTGTATCAACCCACGAGGGCGCGGATTTATTTGCCGACGCTCTCTTTTCGGTTGGGTGCAGCGGCGTTTCGATTTACGATAAGCAGGACATCGTCGCGCTTTACGACAGCGACATCGTCTGGGATTACATCGACGAAAATCTTGTGAACAACCTTGACGACAGAGTGTTCGTGAAAGGCATTATCGGCGAAGAAGAAAAAACCGAAGTGTTGCAAAAAATCGCCGAAGAAATCGAAAATTTGAAGAAAAATTCCCCATTTAACCTAGGAAGCGGCGAAATTATTGTAAATTCGATTGACGACGAAGACTGGAAAAACGAATGGAAAAAGTATTATAAACCCATCGTTACGAAGTCGGTTACAGTCGTTCCCGTATGGATAAAATACAATAAAATTTCTGAAAAAGAAAAAATCCTTTGGATAAATCCCGGCATGGCGTTCGGCACGGGCGAGCACGAAACGACGAAAATGTGTCTGGACCTTCTCGGCGAAATCGACGTGAGCGGCAAAACCGTTATCGACGTCGGAACAGGCAGCGGTATCCTTGGAATCGCGTCGATACTTTCAGGCGCGAAAAGCGCGTATATGTGCGACATCGACAGCACCGCAATCGACACCGCCAAAGAAAACGCAAGGCTCAATATCGTGTCCGACCGATGTGAAATCGAGCGCGCCGACCTTCTGGAAAAGAGTAAAGAACCCGCCGACGTCGTTTTTGCAAACATTACGGCGGACATTCTCATAAGGCTTTCAAAGGATATCGGAAGATTTTTGAAAGACGACGGCACGATAATTCTGTCGGGCATCATACACGCAAGATTGGACGAAGTAAAAAGTGCCTATGAAAACTGCGGTTTCAAATTCGTCAGACACGTACGCGACGGCGAATGGAACGCGCTTGAATTCAAAAAATAATGGAAATCAGACGTTTACACGCAAACTTAAACGATTTTAACGACGGCGTTTTTGAAATTTCCGGCGACGAGTTTAACTACGCTGTGAAAGTTTTGCGCCAAAAACAAGGCTTTTCGGTCATCGTGAACGTCGGTGACGGATACGATTACATAGGCGTTATTACCGAAATCAAAAAAGACCGCTTATGTGTCAAAGTGTTTGAAAAGGTCGAAAACCCCGCGACGCCGAAAAATAAAATCACCTTATATCAGGGCAGTTGCAAACTCGGCAAAAACGATTTCATCGTGCAAAAGGCGGTGGAACTCGGCGTGAGCCGCGTCGTTTTTTTCACAAGCGACTTTGTCATCGAAAAGGACGTCAACCTTGAAAGGCTTAATAAAATCGCAAAAGAAGCATTGAAACAATGCGACAGGGCGGACGAAGTAACGGTGGAACTTTCGACTTTCGACAATGCCGTAAACGCCGCCGAAAACGGTATTATCTTTTTTGAAGGCGACTGCGATTTGTCGGTTAATGAAATTCCGTCTGACGTTAAATCGTATTTCGTCGGCAGCGAAGGCGGTTTTTCCGAAAAAGAAATCTCGCTTGCAAAAGAAAAGGGAATTAAAACCGTATCGCTCGGAAAGCGCATACTGCGCGCGGAAACGGCATCGGTTGTCGCAACGACTCTCGTGCAACTGAAAACGGGAGGGCTTTTATGAAAGTTTGCGTATTCACGCTCGGCTGCAAAGTCAACCGATATGAAAGCGATGTGATAATCAATAAACTTATCGAGCGCGGCTACGAAGTTACCGAAAACCTGGAAAAAGCCGATTATTACGTCATAAACACCTGCGCGGTTACCGCTGAGGCGGAGAAAAAATCCCGTCAGTGCGTCGCGCGCGTGAAAAAACAAAACCCCGACGCAAAAATTCTCATTTGCGGTTGCGCGTCCGAAAATAACGCAAAACAGTTTGAAAAAGACGGCGTCGTATACGTTTCCGGCACTGCGAAAAAAGATTTGCTGTCGTTGCTTCCCGAAAGCGGCGTCAACGTTGAAGACATTCCGAAAAGTTACGAAGAATCGGGCTTTGCCGAAAACGTCAGGACAAGGGCGTACGTCAAAATTCAGGACGGCTGCAACAACTTTTGCAGTTATTGTCTGATCCCGTACGTTCGCGGAAGAAGCAGAAGCCGCGCGCTTGACAAAGTCGTGGAAGAAGTCAGAAGCGTGCCCGAAAACATAAAAGAAATCGTGCTTACGGGCATTGATATTTCGTCCTACGGAAAGGATATCGGGTTGTCGCTCAAAGACCTTATACTTGCGCTTTCGGACGTCGATAAGCGAATCCGCCTCGGCAGTTTTGAAATGAATATCATCGATGACGGATTGCTGAACGCATTGAAAGGGCTCAGACACTTTTGTCCGCATTTTCATCTTTCATTGCAGTCCGGCAGCGACGAAGTGTTAAGGACGATGAACCGCCATTACAAAACAAAAGATTACCTTGAAAGGGTGCGCCTCATAAGAAAGTATTTTCCGCTTGCGGGCATTACGACCGACGTTATCGTAGGTTTCCCGACAGAAACGGACGAGAAATTTTTAATTTCAAAAGAATTTGTGAAAAGCGTCGGATTTTCTGACGTCCACTGTTTCCCGTATTCGCCGAGAAAGGGCACGGCCTCTTATAAAAAGTATAAACCGCTTGACTCGTCCGTAATCGACGGTCGTATGAAAGAAATGCTGGAAATAAAAGAAAACCTTAAAAATGACTTTTTATTAAAGAACGTCGGCGCGACTCACGAGGTGCTTTTTGAGGAGTACGAAAACGGCTATTGCGCCGGGTACAGCGAAAATTATATAAGGTTTTACGACAAAACCGCAAAACCCGATGAAATCAGAAAAATCACCGGAAAAGCGCAAATCTTTGACGGTTTAATGTAAAATTATTATAAAAAACAAGCGAAAGGAGAATAGTATGTGCGTATTTTGCAAGATTATCGCGGGTGAAATCCCCTCGACAAAAGTTTATGAAGACGAAGATATGATTATCATTAAGGACATCAATCCGCAGGCGAAAATCCATTACCTTATGATCCCGAAGGAGCATTTTGCGGATATCACCGAAATGAACGAAAAACAGGCGGCGACTCTTTCGAGAATGCTGTTGAAACTCGGAAAAATTACCGACGAACTCGGGCTTCAAAACGGTTTCCGCATCGTGTCGAACAAAGGCGAAGACGGCTGTCAATCCGTGCCGCATCTGCATATCCATATCTTGGGCGGCGAAAAACTTTCGGAGAAAATGGCGTAAAAGTAATTTTCGCTTGACAAATGGAAATGAATTTATATAATAAATAATGTTGCTTGCAACAAATACTCAAAAAAGGCGGTGAATAAAAGATGTCAACTGTTAAAGTCGGTGAAAATGAATCGATCGATAACGCTCTCCGCCGTTTTAAGAGAAAATGCGCGCGTGACGGTATCATCGGCGATCTTCGTAAACGCGAAGCGTACGAAAAGCCCAGCGTAAAACGCAAGAAAAAGGCAGAAGCAGCGCGCAAGCGTATGTACAAAAACTAATTTGGTTTTCACGACAATCCGCAAGGGTTGTCGTATTTTTTTATTTAAATTTAACGTTTTGTGCCTATCAATATAATTTGTGATATAATGTATGTATAATAACTAATAGGAGGGAACAATTATGTTATTGACACTTGCATTATCGCGTCCGCACACCACGACGCCCGAAATGCTTGAACAGGCAATGCAATGCCCAAGCGATCCCGTTTTCGGATTGAAATGGTACATTGTGCCGCTTTTCGTCATCTGGCTTTTTCTCATAGTCAATGAAATCAGGCAAAAACGTTTCAGCGTCGTATTCGGCGCGGCGGCATTCTGGCTTTGGGACGTTTTCAACGAAACCTGGAACGCAATGGTTTACGCCACGACCGGACAGCCCGTATGGGGCACGACGGCGGCAGGCGGCAGCGCGTTGCAAATCCTTGTCGGGTACAATATCGAAATATCCTTTATGTTCTTCATTCTTGGTATGCTCACTTGCAAACTTCTCAAAACGAGCGAAGGATACGAGGGACAAGGCTTTTTCGACGCCAACAAGAACTGGCTTGACGATCCGAACAATATGTATTATAAGGCGAACAAGAAAAAGTCGGAACTTACGCCCGAAGAATACAAGACGAAGGTAAAAGCAATTCTCAATCGTATCAGCGTCATCGTTTTTGGAAGCATTGCTGCGGTCATCATTGAAATTCTGCTGAACAAATGCAACGTTCTTACCTGGGAAAAACCCTGGTGGCAACCGAACTTCCCGTTCATACTTTTCCTTATCGGGTACGTTCCGTTTTACGTTGCGGCGGTCGTCATTCACGATTTGCCGAGAAAATGGCAGCTTATTGGGCTTGGCGCGATATTATTCGTCGTCGTATTGTTGCTTATTATTTCGGGCTCGCTTGGTATGCTTGGTCATCAGACCGACGGACACGGCAACTGGATCGGAAAATTCTGCGACGGCGACAACGGAATTATCAGAGCGATACTTCGCGTATAAATCGTCATTTTTTACAAGACAAAGGCGGGCAGATGCCCGTCTTTTTTTGTCATTCGTTTTGACAATAAGAAAAATTGTTGTATCATTATTGTATGAAAAAATATGGAAAAGGAAAAATGGCGGCAATAATTATCACGGTCATACTTGTCGCTGCGATTATCGGCGTTTCGTCGTGGCTTATCGCAGTGACTGCAAAAAGTGGCAAATACAATCTCATAAAAGTTAAAAAATCGGGTGTCCCTAATGCTGTTTCGGGCGATCCCGAAGAATACGACGTCGAAGTCAACGGTATAAATATGCATTATGCCGTGATGGGAAAAGGCTCGCCGCTGATACTTATTCACGGCAACGGTGGCTCGCACGAGGAACTTTTGGGACTTATGCGATATTTCGCAAACGATTATCGGGTGTATGCGCCGGACAGTCGCAATCAGGGCAAAAGCGGCACGTCGGACGAACTGTCGTACAAACTTATGGCAAGCGACTACAAGGCGTTTATCGACGCGCTGAACATTGAAAAACCGCTTGTTATCGGACACAGCGACGGTGGTATAATCGCAATTCAGATGTCGATGGATTACCCGACGCTCTTAAAAGGCTTTGTCGCATTCGGCGCAAATTCTCGTCCCGCGGGCATGCGTTCGTATTTCACGACGTGGGCGAAAAGGAAATACAAAAAAACCAACGATCCGCTTTATCGGATTATGATCGAAGAGCCCGACTTTTCGGAAGAACAACTCGGCAAAATCACAACGCCGGCATATATCGTCGCGGGGGAATTCGACATCGTGAAACTCGAAGACACCGTGTATCTTCACGAAAACATAAAATCAAGCAAGATCGCGATATTGAAATGGGCGGATCACAGCACCTGCCGCACCGTCCCCGAAATCGGCTACAAGGTCGCGAACGAGTTTTTCAAAACTCTTTTATGATACAATGCCAACGGATAACAATGCAAACGTTGCCAAAACGCCGATATTTCATCGCTTTTATGAAAAATGCTTGCTTGTATTATTATCTGTCGGCATAGTAGTTGATTTTTGTAAAGTCGTAAAGCCTTGTCGATAATTGACTTTTAATTTGTTTTACTTTGAATACTTATTGTGATAAGATATAAATAATCATTATTTTAGGAGCGTTTTTATGTTTTCCACTTACGAAAGAAAAAATATTTATAAATCGGCTGACGAAAAAACCTTAAAGGCGATTTTCGATTATTCCGAGGGCTACAAACGTTTTCTCGACAACGGCAAGACCGAAAGGGAAACCGTCGAATATACCGTCGAAATGCTGGAAAAAGCTGGCTATAAGGAATATAAGCTCGGCGACAAAATCAATCCGCACGACAAACTTTATTTCAATAACCGCGGCAAAGCGTTGTTCATCGTGAAAGCGGGCAGCGCGGAAAAAATCAAAGAGGGCGTGAAAATTCTCGTCGCGCACGTTGACAGCCCTCGTCTTGACCTGAAACAGGTCCCCCTTTACGAAAAGAGCGAACTTGCCTTTTTGAAAACGCATTATTACGGCGGCATCAAAAAGTATCAATGGCTCACGATTCCTCTTGCGTTGCACGGCGTCGTTGTGAAAGCGGACGGCACGAAAATCAACATTAAAATCGGCGAAAAGGATACGGATCCCGTGTTTTATATCACCGACCTTCTGCCGCACCTTTCGCAGGAGCAGGTCAAAAAGACAATCGGCGAAGGCTTTGACGCGGAAAATATGAATCTTGTTGTCGGCGGCTTATCCCTTTCCGGCGAAGACAAAGACGCCGTAAAGAAAAACGTGCTTTCAATCCTTATGAAAGAGTACGGAATGAGCGAGGAAGACTTTTTGTCTGCGGAACTCGAAGTCGTGCCTGCTTTGAAGGCTCGCGACGTCGGTTTCGACAGGGCGTTCGTCGCGGGATACGGTCACGACGACAGAGTTTGCGCTTATCCCGAAATCACCGCAACCCTCGACACCGCAACCGACAGAACGGTTATGACGATCCTTGCCGACAAGGAAGAAATCGGCTCGGAAGGCACGTCGGGCATGCAGTGCGTGATTATCACCGACATTCTGGACGAAATCGCCAAAAACTTCGGCGTATTGCCGTCGGTACTTCGCGAAAACTCGCTTTGCCTTTCGGCGGACGTTACCGCAGGCTACGATCCCGACTTCGCGTCCTGCTTTGAAGACAACAACGCAAGTTTCGTGAATAAGGGCGTTGCGATGTGCAAGTTCACCGGTGCACGCGGCAAATCGGGCAGCAACGACGCGTCTTGCGAATTCGTAGGATACGTCCGAAAACTTTTCAACGAAAACGGCGTAATCTGGCAAACCGCGGAACTCGGAAGAGTCGACCTCGGCGGTGGCGGAACCGTTGCGAAATACATCGCCAAAAACAATATCGAAACCGTCGACGTCGGCGTGCCCGTGCTTTCGATGCACGCGCCTTACGAGCTCATAAGCAAAGCGGATATTTATTCGGCGCACCTTGCCTTCTCGGCGTTCATCAAAGACTAAAATGTTTACCACACAAGGACGGCTTCATCGCCGTCCTTTTTTATGTGACGAATTCGGTACATTCGATGATATATTATGTAAAATAGAAAAATAAATGAGATAAATTATGATTACTGATTATTTTTTTGATGTAAGATTAAGTGAAAAATACGATAAAATTGCCGAAGAAAAATTCGGAAGTAAATTTCATTTTTACTCTTTGCAGGATAAAGAAGAATTCGAGGAATATGACAAAAATCTGAAAATTTTCAAATATTTATTCTCGCTCGGCGACGAAGCACGCATATATTTATGGAATACTATTGCCAGTTCTAGCCTTTTTGATGATATATACGAAAATATTGAACGGAACGATTTTACAAAAGAAGAATTTGCTTTTTTTGAAAACATTAATAATACGTTCAAAGAACTAAAAACTAAATATAACGAAGTTTACAACGAGGTAATCAACATTAACGGTGCTTTTGAAACCGAAAGACTAGTATTAAAACCGTGCGACGAATCTTCAAATAACATAATGATGGATTATTGCAAGAAAAATCTAAATCAATTTAAAGATTTGTATAAAATCGATAATTTTAACGAAAATAAATTACCGGTTGGCGTCGGTTACAGTTCAAAACTAAAATTCTCAATATTTTTGAAAGACTCAAACGAACTTATCGGAACGATCGACCTGGACGATTGTATCTGCGAAGTAAAATACGTATTGAAAGTTTTTATATTCGATAAATTCAGGGGGAAAGGGTATGCGACCGAAGCGTCAAAAGCGATTGTTAACAAAGCGATGAAAAAAGAGTTATTCTTCCTTGATGATACGATAAGACACTATGTATATGAAAAAGTCGCGCTTGATATAAAGTGTATCGAAGCCGTTGTCGACGAAAATAACGTCGCGGCAAACAAAGTTCTTGAAAAATGCGGATTCAAACTTACAGGTAAGAACTATTACGCGCATCATTACAAAAACGCTTATTTTAACGACAATATTTATTGTTATTTTATTTGAGCAAGGTGTTTCACAAAAAAAAAAGTACGTAAGGACTCGTCAACAGCGATTGTTACCGAAGGTCAATCGCGTGCAGTGTGACCTTGGTCACAGGTTGCGCAAACATTGCGCAAAGGCGATATAATCGCCATTCGAGTCCGTTGTATAAAAAAAACAACCCGAAAATCGGGTTGTTGGTGGAGACAACAGGACTCGAACCTGTGACCCCTCGCATGTGAAGCGAATGCTCTACCAGCTGAGCCATGCCTCCAAGTGAAGAATATTTTACCATAACAATTAAAATTTGTAAAACGATTTATGTAATTATGCTTGCATTTTTTTTGCGTATTTATTATAATGCTATTTGTAAATTGCCCGTGGGGGTATGGCTCAGTTGGTAGAGCGATGCGTTCGCAACGCATAGGTCACGAGTTCGAATCTCGTTATCTCCACCAGAACCAAACTAAAAAGAAAATATACTTTTTAGAAAAGAGAGAAGGTCCAATAACGGACTTTTTCTTTTTATATCGGGAATGTGATTGTTTTTAATAAACATAAAAATGGTAATCGCATAATACCTATATCATTGCTTTTACAATGATCGGTATCTTTTTAATAAACCTATTTTATATGAATCGTTGCGAATTTGAAAGTTTTGTATTAGATAACTATAACGCTTGCGCTGATTTCCCGTGGTATATTTACCCAAATTACGAGGTTTTTCGCCACGCAAATAGCAAAAAGTGGTTTGCCGTCGTCATGGACGTGCCGAAATTCAGACTTGGCCTTGACGGCGAGGAACTTATTGACGTCGTGAATTTGAAGTGCGACTCGGTTCTTGTCGGCTCCCTCCTGTGCGAAAGCGGATTTTTCCCCGCCTACCACATGTCAAAGGGCAGTTGGATAACGGTTGACGGCACCATCCCCGACGACAAAATCAAAATGCTACTTGATATGAGTTATCACCTAACCGATAAAATAAAAAAACCAAGAATTCAACGCTAAGAAAAAGAACTGTTAGGATAATAATTAAGCGCAAACAAAAAACGCACAACCGATTTGGTGTGCGTTTTTATATGGTTGGGTTCAAAATCTTGTGTTTTCCACCAACGACACGGTTCGGTTTTTTGTTTGGTTTTTGAAACTTTGCGGAAATTTTACAAAAGATAAATCGGCAAGTAGGTTTTTGTTGCTTGTGTCAAAACAAATGATATGATATTATTAATATATCTTTTTGTATGAGGTACAACGTGAAGAAGAAGGAAAAACAGGTGGATGTCCCCGGCGACGCGAACTATATCGCGCCCGAAGACAGAGTGCCGCTTAAAGAGAAAATTTGTTACGGCATAGGCGGTCTTATGGACGGCGGCGGCGTTGCGCTGATGTCGTGTATTCTTGTCAAATACATGACGACGATGGGCATTCCGATGAAAATCGCGACGACGATATTTATGATTGCGAAGTTGTGGGACGCCGTTACCGACCCCGTGATGGGCTTTATCAGCGACAATACGCGCGGCAGATGGGGCAGACGCAAGCCGTATATGTTTGCGGGCGGCATTTCGATTATCGTGTCGATATTCCTGCTGTTTATGCCCGTGAAAGACTGGGGCGTTTCGACAAACGGATTTATCGCGTATATGCTGATAATGTATTTATTATGGAACACTTGTTCGACGTTGTCGCAGGTTCCGTACTGTTCGATGTCAAGCGACATATCCCCGTCCTTCCGTGAAAGAAACAACGCCAACACGGTGAAACTTATCTTTACCGCCGCGGCTTCGGGGCTTGCGTACGTATTGCCGCTTTTGTTTATCGAATCTTTGATTTCCGCAGACGGCTGGCTGTTCATGCCGCACATCAACACGACGGAATTCTGGCTTTCGATTTCGATTATTTTTGGCACGCTTTTCGGCGGAGGGCTTATAATTTGCTCGATTTTCGTAAAAGAGCGTATCAAACCCACGACGGCGGTTGAAAAATTCAATGCAAAACAATTTGTAAAAAGCTACACAAAACCTTATAAAAACAGGTCGTATCGTTGGCATATCGTAATGTACGTTTCGGCGTTTGCCTGTATGGATATGATAAGTGCGCTTGCGGTATTTTACGCAACAGACGTGTGGCACGGCGAGAAACTTTTCGGCATGGATATTTCGTCGATGTTTATTATCGCACCGCTTATGGTTGCGGCTGTCGTAATGTTCCCGCTGGCTCGCAAAATGATGGACAAGAAGAGCAAACAGTTCGCCTTTCGCATGGGGCTGCCGTTTTACATTTTCGGTGGCATAATGTTTGCGATTATGGAGCCGTCCTGGACGCCTCCGATTCTTATCCCCATCGTTGCGCTTATTATGGGTCTGGGCTTTGGCGGCGCGCAGATGATGCCGTGGATTATATTCCCCGATACCGTCGACGTCGGCGAAATGGCGACGGGCGACCGCTCAACCGGTACGTACAGCGGCATGATGACGCTTGCAAGAAAGGTCGGCGGCGCGCTTGCGGTCGGCTTGGTCGGCTGGATTCTCGGCTGGTGCGGATATAAGGAAAACGACACCGGCGACACGACGATATATATTCAGCAGTCGGACACTGCATTGCTTGCAATAAGGCTTGTTATGGGTATCACAGTTGCCATACTTATCGCCATCGCGCTTTACGCGTCGTTCAAGTATAAGGTCGACAACAAGAAACTTGCAAGAATAAGATATTTCATCGACGCAAGGAAGAAAGGCGTCGCTCTAAACGACGAAGAAACCGCGGAAAGGGACGCGCTTGTCGCCGAACTTTACGGCAAAGTCGATGAAAAAGACGTCGTTGTTCCGCAGGTTCTGGACGATGAAGGAAACGTGGTCGAAGTAAGCGACGAAAAGATTGACGAAGAGTTCGGAAGCGCGTTCGGCACCGTTGAAAACGACGAATCCGAAAATAACAAAAATTGAACGAAAATGAACGCAAAAATCGAAAATATCAACGGAATTACAAATATTACGAAGAAAAAAGGTGTGCCGCTTAAAATTTTGCAGCTCACGGATATTCATATCGGCGGCTCGTTTTCGACAAGAAAAAAAGACAAGCTCGCGCTTCAAGCGGTTGAAAAAATCGTGAACGCTTCGGACGCCGATTTCGTCATCGTTACGGGCGATATGGTGTACCCCATTCCCTGGCTTTTGCAGGGCAGTTTCAACAACCTCAAATCCAGCAAAAAATTCGCCGCCTGTATGGAAAAACTCGGAAAACCATGGACGGTGGTTTTCGGCAATCACGACAGCGAAGTCTGGGCGACGGCAAGCAAGAAAAAGATCGGCGATTTTTATTCTTCGTGCAAGAATTGTTATTTTTCCCACGGCGACGAAAACCTGACAGGCGACGGAAATTATCATATCCCCGTGCTGAACGAAGAAGGCACTCTCAACACCGTGCTTATGTTTATCGACAGCAACGCCTATCTTACCTGGAACTTTTTCAGCGGTTTCGATATTATTCACGACGACCAGATCGAATGGTACAAAAACACGATTAAAATTATCGGCGCGGAGTGTGGTAAAAAACCCGAAGAAGTAAATTCGCTTGCGTTTTTCCATATCCCGCCAAAAGAGTTTCGGGAAGCGTGGGAGAAGTTTTATCGCGGCGACAAGAGCGTAATTTATCATCACGGATTCGTCGGCGAAAAGGACAATTATTTCGGATACCCGAAGACCGTCGAGGGCAAGTTTTTCAACGAAATGGTAAAGTTCGGAAGCTGCAAAGGCATGTTTATGGGACACGACCATCTGAACACGCTTTCTTTGACTTATAAGGGTATTCGTCTGACGTACGGAATGAGCGTCGATTATCTTGCATATAAGGGCATCGACAAACGTCATACTGAGCGCGGCGGTACGATTATCGAAATTTACGACGACGGCACGTTCGACACGAAAATGCTCCCGCTTGACGATATCGAGCATAAATCCTTTTTTGAAACGGGCAGATAGTTTTCGGTTTTCATCGCTTGTTTTTTGACAAAATTAAAGGAAAAACGGTGAAATTATCCGATTATTTTGAAAAAAACTCAATATTTCGCAACAAAATAGTATTAAACGTCGGGTTTTCCGACGTTTTTTCTTTATGCGCGCAAAATAGTAATATCGTATATTTCTTTACTTAATTTTAAGTAAGTGGTATAATATCAAAGTCATCAAAGAAACAAATTACCTCGGAGGCTTAATGAAAAAAGTCCTTATCGGAGTACTGATTCTTATCCCGATTATTATCGTTGCGTCGGTACTTCTCACCACAAACATTATTTCCAAAAATTCATATCTGCCCGTCGACAGGGTGGAACTTAACGAAAACAATATCGAATTTTCGCTTGACAACGGCAACACAATCGACACGTTGAAAGCGACCGTTTATCCGCGCCTTGCGAAAAACCACAATCTCACCTGGTCAATCGAAGAACAACACAGCGACATTCCGTTCGTTTACGCAAAAGACGATCCCTGTCAGGACTGTGCCGATTTGTCCGACAAAGAACTGAAAGAACATATCGATACAAACCATATCGACATCGCGACGATCGACAACAACGGCGTCGTTACGGTTTACGGCTACGGCTCGTTCATCGTGAAAGTTACGACGGAAGAAGGCAATAAATTTGCAACGTGCTCCGTAAAGGTCGTCGGCGACAAGGTCACAAAAATCGAACTTATGCCGTACGGAAGCAGCAGTAAACTTTCCGAAAAAGACGTGATTTCAATGGACACGGGCGAAAGACTTCTGTTAAACCCCATTTTCACGCCCGGCGGCGCACGCGACAAAACGGTAACCTGGAAGTCCGCCGACGAAAGAATCGTCGAAGTTGACAAAAACGGTATTCTTTCGGCAAAAGGCGCGGGCGAAACGACGATTTCGGTTTCTTCAAACGACACCGGCATCGGTACGTCCGTCAAAGTGAAAGTTAATAACGGCGTCTTCAAAGGGGAAAGTTACTGCTATACCGCGGACACAGTCAACGTCAAAGACTTTATGAACGTGAGCGATTTCACGTCTGTAAAAGTCGCGGGCGGCAATATTTCATCGGACGGAACGCTTAATTTTGACGAAAACGCAACGGTCGCCACGGTTACCGTAAACGGCAAAACGTTTTCGGCAATCAAGGTCGACGCGCTCAGCGACGACGATATCGTTTTCAAAAACTACGATATCCTTCTTCAAAAACTTTACAACAAAAACGGCGACGAGGTTGAATATATCGTCAAACGCGGTCTGCCGATTTACCTTGAAGTCGTTTATCGCAATCCCGAAAAATCGGGCGTACCCGAGGTGGATTTTTCGTCAAACGATATCGCCCCCGGTTCGCCCATCGTCAATATTGAACAATTTGACCAATTGGGCAAAGAAAGCAATGTCGGCAATGTCGCTATGATTGAGCCTAACAAGGAAGGCGACGTCAAAATTCTGGCGAAAGACAGAACGACAAATAAAACTTGCAGCACGGTCGAACTCAAAGTCGTTACGCCGGTCTTTGCAATCAACCTTGCTTTGAACGCCACTGACGCAAAACGAGGTGTCGCCGCAGAAACGGTGTTCGGCAACAAGATTTTCAACGCCGATTGCACCGAAACTTCCCCTTATTCGTTCTATATGGACTTCAACTATCCGAAGGACGTTGACTTTGAAAACTTTGAGTTTTCGACTTCCGACGAAAGCATTGCCAAATTCTCGGACGAAAAAGGCAGTTACAACAAACTTGTCCTGAATGATAAAATGCCCGACGAAAAGAAAGGACTTAAAAACAAGGTAACAATTACCATTAAGGCAAAATATCCGATGTACGACAACATGCCCGTTGTCGCAACGTACGTGCTGAACGTCATCGACGGCTATACCGTCAGCAACGAAACGCAGCTGAAAAAGGCGTTGCACGAGAAAAAAGAAAGCGTTGCGATTTACGTCAAGGATTCGACTGCCGGCGGCAAACTTGAAATTCGTGCGGACAACAATACAGACGCGTCCAAAATCACCATGCAGGAAGGCACGAGCATGTACGGCAACGGCTTTATCGTATGCTTCAACGAACAGGATATGATTGACCGCAAAAACGATTATTTCAATGAATTGTTGAAAATCGAGACAAGCAACGTTCACATCGAAAACACGATTTTGCGTATGGGATACAACGATCCCGAGGCAAAGAACGGGCTTCTACAATGGGAAAAATCCAGAAGATGCGTGAGGATTCTGCACGAAATCGAGAATTACGACGACGAAACGAAAAATAACGAAACGATAAACAACATCTCGTTCAAGTACTGCATTTTCGAGAACGCAAAAACCGTCATGGAAATCGCTGGCGCGGACGTCAATATCGAAGGCTGCATTTTCAGAAACTCGTCGGCGAACTCGTTGTTTATCCCGATGTCGGGCAACACCTCGACGTACGGAAGACTCCCTGCAAACGTTACGCTGAAAAATACCGTATTCACGCACAGCGCGCTTATGCCGATTTTCGTGCAGACGGATTTTGAAAGGGATAAAAACAGAAAAGACGAAAGCGGCAATATCATTGGTTATCCCGAAGGCTCGACGTGGGAAGATATGAAAAAAACGGGATACAAGGATCACTTTATCAACGTCGAAGGCTTCCTTGATATTTACAACTGGATCAATATCGAAGACTTTTCGTCGACAAGCGGATTGATTCCGTCAACAGGCATTGAAAGCGTCGACGCTATCGTCGGCACGTCAGGCGCGCAAATTATCGCAAACGAACTTTTGCAGCCCGAATATTCAGGAGTAAGGCATACTTTCAATGGTCAGGAATACGTGCATCTCGGCATCGCCGTTCTCGGCATGACCTCGCCCGTTACCGACGGCATAGTACGCGACTTTGAAAATGCGGGATACGCAAGACACTCGGTCACGATCACGGGATCGTCGCTTACCGGCTTATTCCAGATTGCGTTCAACTCGGTACTGAAACCTTACGTCCGTTATCCGCTGTACGTGTACAGCTATAAGGAGGGCAATTACCAGATCGGTCCCGATTCCGAGAAAAAACTTGACTTCCAGGAGACGGGCGCGCTTTATAAAAACCTCAGAGAAGGAAGGTCAACAGGCTCGATTTAAGACTATGACAAACAAGGAAAAAATGCTTGCGGGGCAGGTTTACGACCCCAACGACGAAGAAATCGTTTCCGAACAGTTTGAGTATCTTAACGCGATGAAAGCCTACAATGCTTTACCGTACGGCGATAAGCGCGAAGAAGAGTATCTTAGGAAATGCTTCGGCGCGATCGGGAAACAACCTGTCGTGACGCAACCGTTTTTCGCGAACTGGGGCGGCAAGCACGTTTTCATCGGCGATTACTTTTACAGCAATTTTAATCTTACGCTCGTCGACGACGGGAAAATCGAAATCGGCGACAACGTAATGATCGGACCCAACGTTTCGATAATCACCGCGGGACACCCCGTGAGCCCGAAGTGCCGATTGAAAGGTCTTCAATACAACGCCGACGTGAAAATCGGAAATAACGTATGGATCGGCGCGGGCGTGAACGTATTGCCCGGCGTAACCATCGGCGACAACTCGGTCATAGGCGCGGGGGCGGTCGTCACAAAAGATATTCCGTCCAACGTCGTCGCTGTCGGTAACCCTGCGCGCGTCCTTCGCGAAATATCCGAAAAAGACGAAATCTATTACTTCAAAGATAAAAAGTTTTAAGGAGAAATTTATAAGGAGAAACTTATGTCGTACGAAAAAAAAGATTTGTATGCAAAACAATTCTCGCGTATGTTGCAGTGTCCGACCGTAACGGGTTGCGAGCAGAAACACTTTGACGATTTGCACGCAGTAATGTGGGAAATCGCGCCTGAATTTTCAAAGCTTCCGCGTTTCAACGTCCGCAACAACGCAATGATTATCAAGTGGGAGGGCAAAAAACACGACCGTCCGCTGGTACTTATGGCGCATCAGGACGTCGTTCCCGAAGAAGATCCAAAAGGTTGGAAATATCCGCCTTACAGCGGCGCAATCGAAGAAGGGAAAATCTGGGGGCGCGGCGCGGTCGACTGCAAGTGCATGGTCTTTGGCAGTATGGTCGCCGCAAACGAACTCATAAACGAAGGCTTTGTGCCCGAACAGGATATTTATTTCTGCTATGGCGACGACGAGGAAAACTCGGGCGGCAGTGCGATTGCGGAAGCAAAATATCTTTCCGAAACTTTGGGAGTAAAACCCGTGCTTGTCATCGACGAGGGCGGCGGTATGGTTTCGAAAGAACCGTTCAAAAAATTCCTTGTTAAAAACGCGGGCGTTATCGGCGTTCAGGAAAAAGGCTTTGCCGACTTTAAATTCATCGCCAGAAGCAAAGGCGGACACAGCAGCGCGCCGCCCAAAAACACGCCGTTCGTGCGCCTTGCAAAATTTATTCTTTACAATGAAAAGCACAATATTTTCGACGTGAAAGTATTGCCCATTCTGAAAGAACTTTTCAAGGATCTTTCAAAAGCTGTAAAGCCCGCGCTTCGTCCGCTTGTAAAAAACGCATATCATATTTTGCCGCTTGCTCTTAAAGTGTTGCCCGACAGTCTTTCGTCGCAGGTCAAGGCGTTTTTGTCCACGACGATGGTGTTCACGATGGCGGAAGGCAGCCACGCAAGCAACAATATCCCCGACGCGGCATGGGTACTTGCAAACCTTCGTTTCTCGCCGCAGGAAGGGCACGATAAGTGCATGAAAAAACTTGAAAAAGTTGCCAAAAAATACGATATCGAAATCGAGGTTCTGAACACGCGCGACGCAAGTCCCTGCACCGATACGAAGTCGGAAGGCTATAAATTCACTGTCGATATGATCAACAAAACGTACGGCGATACCGTCCTTGCGCCTTACCTTATCGCGGGCGGCACGGATTGCAGATATATGCAGGACATTTGCAGCACGGCGCTTCGTTTCACCCCGTTTTTGGTAAGTCCCGAGGAACTCGGCGCGTGCCACGGCTACAACGAGCGTATCGGCGTCGATTCCCTCGCGCAAGGCGTTGACTTTTACAGAAACGTCCTTACAAACTTCAAATAAAAAACAACAAATCATACAAAAAATCCCGCAAATTTTGCGGGATTTTTGTTATGTTTTATCAAAAATTAAATCTTTTTTGTAATATCATCGAGTTCTTTTTCAATTGTTTCGTTGCGCTTCGGCAAAGGTTTGTCGATGACTTCGCCGCGGACGATAACTTTGTCCAGATCGCGCAGTGCTGTAAGATCGTCAAGCGGGTTTTTGCTCATCACTATCATATCCGCACTTTTGCCTTCTTCGACAGTGCCGCACACGTTATCAAGTCCCATAAGTTTTGCGTTGTTCAGCGTTGCGACTGAAAGAGCGTACGCGTTCGACACGCCGACGCATTTTTGGAAAAACACGACCTCGCGCCACATATTGTATTGCGTTGCGAACGGGCAGGAACTGTCCGTGCCCATGCCGAGAAGTATGCCTTCGTCGATGCAGTTTTTCGCGCCTTTCGTCATATTGCTCACAACGATTTCGGTGTTGTACACGCAAATCGGATCAAGGAGCGTAATTGACGGATCGAGCATTTTTAAGGGGAGCGCGGGGGAATAAGTAACGTCCATTGCGGAGTTCGTCGCTTTCATTTCGGCAGCCATCTCGGGGGTTAAGGGTGCGCCGTGTTCAACGGTATCGACGCCTGCCTCCGCCGTGATTTCAACGCCTTTGAAACTTTCGGTATGCGACGCGACGCGAAGACCGAGCTTATGCGCTTCGTCGACAACCGCTTTGGTTTGTTCAAGGCTCATTTTGACTTCGCCGGGTTCGCCTTTGACTTTTGCGTCGATTACGCCGCCCGTGACGCAGATTTTAATGAAGTCGACGCCGCGTTCCTTGTTTTGTCTGACAAGTGCGCGCAGACCGTCAAGGGTGTCGGAAGTCATTGAGAACGTGCCGTCGCCGTGTCCGCCGGGAACGGTGATTGCGGGGCCCGACACTTGAAGGCGAGGACCTTGCACTTTGCCCGAATTGATTTTATCGCGAAGGCGAACGTCGGAATATTTGAAGTCGCCGACTGCTCGCAGAGTCGTAACGCCGCTTAATAACTGTTGTCTTGCCGCGCTTTTTACAAGGGCGTCAAGGATTTTGTCGCCGAGTTTCGTTTTCACGATTTTCATCACGAGTTTTTGTGCGCCGCCGCCCGAAATTACCTTGCTGGGCATACCCGTGCCGAAAAGGTGAACGTGGGGGTTTACAAGTCCCGGCGTAACGTATTTGCCGTTGAGGTCGATAACTTCGTATCCCGAAACGTCGGGTTTTTCGTCGTAAGATATTTTTGCGATTTTGTCGCCGTCAACGAAAATAGCGCATTTTTTGAAAACGCTATCGGCGTATCCGTCCCACAAATTTGCATTGATAAATACTTTTTTTGACATATATATCACCTGTAAAAATTATTTTTTATCAAGTTCGTCGATAAATTTATCGGTGTCTTCGGTGTCAAGCGCGACGTTGTTCGTTTCGACGTCGACCGCGGTTTTTTCGGGTTCGTTCTTGCCGAGCCAGCCTTTTTTGTACATAATCCTTGAGACGCCGACGGTGAAGATCGCGACGAAGGGCACCAATATACTTATTATACTCTCAATTTTCGGAATTGCAATACATAACGCGACCATAAGTATAACCGGAGGGAAAGCAATTTTCGGATTTCTTGAAACGTACACGACGGCAAGCGCGCCGAAGAGTGCGGGCAACAGGTAATCCGCCGCTTTTTGCGCCGCGGGTTTTGCAAGAAGGTCGGCAAGGGGCGTCGCCGCGATAAGGATAACGCCGATAATTATAACGAGAATCGTTACTATGGACGAAACTGCGGTCGAAACCGTTGCGATGATGTCGCCTTCGTCCGTGTTCGATTTTGCGTTTTCCGCGTCGATGCAGGACAGCGCGCAGGGCACTTTCAGGTTGGAAAGGTTGCCCGTAACAAAACCGAGATAAATGCTGGTCGCGCCGAGAAGCGGGGTGTAACTGATAAACTCCACCGCGCCGGCAGCCCAGTAAATAAGGATACCCATAATGCCGATACCGATTGCCGAAGCCGTCGGCCACGCGTCAAAGACGATGCCCGCGACAATGGGGAATACCATCATCATGACAACGGATACTATGCTCCAAATTCTGCCATAAAAATGAGTGTTTTCGGAATACGATTTATTTTTTCTTGAAATGTTTTTCATAATGCACCTCTTAAACTATGGCGTTGTAGATGGGGACTGAGCAAACCATGCCCACAATCATCGAAACCGGCAGGGCGTAGTCGTTGATCCAACGCCACTTCGTGAGTTTCTGAACTGCGCCGAATATGAGCATTACCGCCGCGGAAATCAGGATAATGAAAACGGGAATCCAGCCTTCGAGCCCGCTTGTAACTTTTGTAAAGTTCGTTGCGAAAAAGCAGCTTACGACGCCCATAAACATTGCGGTTGAAAGGATTTCGCCCCATTTTTTGTCTTTCTTTTCCATTTTAAGCATTCCCGACGAATACTTTTTCGTGAAAAAGGCAACGAGTATGAGCGGAAGAAGACAACCGATACTCATTATCATTGCGATTGTTACGAACTGTTCTGCGGTGATCGTCGATGCGGAAAAACTGTCCCACGGAAGATTCATCGACTTTGCGCCGATTTCGGCAGCCGACGTTTCGTACACAAGACTTCCGATGACCGACAGACGAAGCCAAGGCAAAGGAATCCCGAGTTTCGGCGCGAGAGCCGTCACGCCGATGAAAATGCTTATTGCAGGTGCGATTGAAAATATCGCGGCACGACGCGCAGTGCGCCTGATAACGCCTTTGTCCATGCCGATTTTTTTCGATTGTTTAACGGCGCGGACAAGGAAGAATATCGATTGCGCGAGTACGTATAAAATTACCACCGCCGCTATGACGTAAAGCACCGCGGCGTTTGCGTTGAACGCTGACGATAAAATTTGTTTCATAACATCTTCCTGTTTAATGGTTTAATGAGTAAAAGTATAATACATACATTCGACAAAAGTCAATTATTATACCGCAAGAAATTGCATTTTAATGCTAAAAATGATATTATACGATTTGAGGTGTAATATGGACTACAATCAGAAATCATTGAAACTGCACGAGGAACTCAAAGGAAAAATCGAAGTTATTTCAAGGGTAAAAGTCGATGACGCCGAAAGTCTTGCAACTGCATATACGCCGGGTGTCGCCGCACCTACGCTAGAAATTTCAAAAAATCCCGAAAACTCATACGTTTATACGCGACGCGGGAATCTTGTCGCAGTCGTGTCGGACGGCAGTGCGATTCTGGGGCTTGGAAACCTTGGCGGTCTTTCCGCAATGCCCGTTATGGAAGGGAAATGCGTACTGTTTAAGGAATTCGGCGGCGTCGACGCGTTTCCGATTTGTCTTGACACACAAAATTCCGACGAAATCGTAAATATCGTAAAAAACCTTTCGATAAGTTTCGGCGGCATAAACCTTGAAGACATTTCAAGTCCCCGTTGCTTTGAAATCGAAAGACGCCTTAACGATGAACTTGATATTCCCGTATTTCACGACGATCAGCACGGCACGGCGATAATCGTCCTTGCGGGGCTTATAAACGCTTTGAAAATCGTGAAAAAAGACATAAAAGACGTGAAAATCGTCGTGAACGGTCCGGGGGCTGCCGGCACTGCGATAACCTGGCTTTTGAGGGACTTCGGCGCAAAAAACATCACGCTTTCCGACGAATACGGCATACTTTATCCCTCGCGCGATAATATGGAATGGCACAAGAAAGAACTTGCGGAAACTTTTAATAAGGAAGATATCCGCGGAAATCTTTCTGACGCCGTAAAAGGCGCGGACGTGTTCATCGGCGTGTCGAAAGGCAATTTGTTGACGACGGATATGGTAAAATCCATGAACAAAGACGCGATTATCTTCGCCATGGCAAACCCGACGCCCGAAATCTTGCCCGACGTCGCGAAACAGGCGGGCGCAAAGGTTGTCGGCACGGGGCGCAGCGACTTCCCGAATCAGGTCAATAACGTTCTGGCGTTCCCGGGAATTTTCCGCGGCGCACTTGATGCAAAAGCGCGAAAAATCACGAAAAACATGAAAATCGCCGCAGCCAAAGCAATCGCCGGCGTTATTTCCGACGACGAACTGAACGCTGACAATATTCTTCCAAAGCCTTTTGACAAAAGAGTAAAAGAAGCAGTGTCCAAGGCTGTTTTCGACGCGGCAATAGCAGACGGCGTGTGCCGTATGTGAAATAATTGACAAACTTTAATAAATAGGGTATAATGTAACCATAATAAAACCTAATCGATGATTTGTCGGAGAGTAAGTTTTAAGCATAATACGTTTATTATCGGCTTGCTTTTCGGCATGCCGATTTTTTTAAGGAGAAAATATGAAAAGACTGGGCGTTGTGGGTATCGTCGTCGAAGACAGGGACGTCGTTCCCGAAGTGCAGAAAGTTTTGTCGGAAAATTCCGAAATCATACTCGGTCGAATGGGGCTTCCCGACCGCGAAAGCGGTTTTTCGGCAATTTCCGTCGTCGTCAAAGGCAGCGTCGAGGAAATATCCGCGCTCACCGGGAAACTCGGCAAAATCAAAAACGTTTTCGTAAAATCCGCGCTCACGAGCGTTGATATAAACTAAACCAAAAAGGAGCAAAAAAATGAAAAAGAAACTTACGGCAGTAATGTTGCTTGTCGCGCTTGTTTTGTCAATCGGGCTTCTGACCGCTTGCAATAAGGACGACAACAAAGGCAACGGAAACGATGTAACGTTGACGTTTGCGGCACCCGAAGGCACTCCCGCGCTTGCAATCGCAAGGCTTATCACGGACAATAAGTCGATTTCGGGCAAAAACGTAAACTATAAAATCGTAAATCCGAGTAATATCGCAAAAGAGATGCAGGCCGGGCTTTCCGACATTGTGATCATGCCTGTGAATGCAGGCGCAACTCTTATAAACAAGGGTGCGGATTACAAACTCGTAAGCGTCGCGGTTGACGGCAGTCTTTATCTTGTCGGAAAAAGCGAAACGGCAACAACTTTGACAATCGACGATATTAAAGGCAAAAAGATTGCTTGCATCGGACAGCAGGGCGTGCCCGGGCTTGTTTTCAGATATATTCTGAAAGAAAACAATATAAATATCGTCGACGACGTGAAAAACCTCAACGATACGAACGTTTACGTCCAATATGCCGGCGACGGATTGCAGGCAAAAACAGCCGTCGAAAACAAAAGCGTCGATTATGCGGTCGTGGGCGAGCCAGCGGCAACGACTTTCAAAATAAAGTTCGGATTCAACGCGCAAATGGATTTGCGGGCGGAATACAAAAAAGTTTCGGGCAAAGAAACTTATCCGCAAGCCGGTATTTTCGTGAAGTCGAGCCTTGCTTCCGACGCTGCGTTTATGGACGCGCTTTTCGCCGCGCTTAAAGCAAGCAAAGAATGGGTGAAAAACAATCCGCAAAGCGTGAACGACTTTATGAAAGCAAACGCTTATGAATCGGCGGCGTTCCCCGCGCCTTCGATTGCGAAATGCAACGTAAACGCCGAAAAACTCACAGCCGAAAAGAAAGCGGAAATTCTGGCGTTTCTTAAAAACCTTGCGCCCGGCGTAAACTGGGATACCGTCAATTTGTTTTAATGAAAAGTTTTCTTAAAAACGAAAAAACGAAAAAGATATTTTTCGACATACTTTATCCGCTCATCGCGTTCGCGCTTGTGATTGCGATATGGGCGCTTGTGGCGAAAGTCAAAAACAAGCCGCTTATACTGCCGTCCCCCGACGTCGTGCTGAAAGATTTTTTCACGCTCGGGGGAGAGGCGGGATTCTGGCGCGCGGTCGGATTTTCCGTGCTACGAACTCTATGGTGTTTTGCGGCGTCGTTTTTGATTGCGTTCGTACTTGCGGCAATATCTATGGTTTTAAACCCGATTTATCGTGTGATAAACCCCATTGTTTCGTTTTTACGCGCCGCGCCGACGGTTGCGGTCATACTTATTTTGTATGCGTTTTACAGCAATGAAACGCTTGCTTTCGCCGTCGGATTTCTGATTGCGTTCCCGATACTGTTCACGGCGATTTACAGCGCGCTATCGGGCGTCGACAAAGACCTTATCGAAATGACGAAAATTTATAAGGTGAAAAAAATCGACGTCGTGAAAAACGTATATCTGCCGGAGGTGGCGCCAAGTCTTTTCGATAACGCGCGTTCGACGCTGTCGCTCACGTTCAAAGTTATTATCGCGGCTGAAATTCTTACCTTTGTCCCGAAAAGTATCGGCAGCAAAATTTATACGGCAAACGCAAGTTTCGACGTCGCGTATCTGCTTGCCTGGACGCTTGTCGCAATCGTGTTCGCGTTCGTGTTGGAAGCGGTCGTGTCCATATTCAAAAAAATCTGGGAGAAAACAAGATGAATGATATTATTTTCAAAAACTTTTCGTTTTCGTATCCCGATAAGGAAATTTATAAAGATTTCAACGCCGAATTTTTAGGCGGCAAAATCAACGTGGTGCTTGGCGCGAGCGGCGTCGGGAAAACCACGCTGTTAAACGCTCTCACGGGGCTTTCAGGGTTTGACGGCGAGATTGAAAATATGCCAAAAAACGTGTCGTACATTTTTCAAAACGACAGGCTTGTGAAAACAATTTCTGTTGAAAAAAACCTTGATTTTGTATTAAAAAATGCAATTCCAGACAAAACCGCGCGAAAAAATGCAATTTACGACATGGCGGAACTTCTGGAAATCTCCGACGTTCTGAAAAGGTTGCCGACGGAAATTTCGGGCGGACAGGCGCAACGCGTACAGATGGCGCGGGCGTTTTTGTACCCGTCCGAAGTCATGCTTTTGGACGAACCTTTCAAAGGTCTGGACGTGTCGCTGAAAACCCGACTGATAAAAAAGTTTCTGGAACTTTGGGGGCGCGACGGGCGCACCGTCGTCCTCGTGACGCACGACGTTTACGACGCACTTTTAATGGGCGATAAAGTATTCGTGCTATCAGGAAGTCCCGCCGACATCGTTTACGAAACCGAACTCACCGTCGAAAAGTCGGAAAGAAATCTTACCGACGCCGCCGTCACGAAGTACCGCGACGAAATCGTAAACAAAATAATTTGACGATTATGCCTTAAAATTACGTCAACCGCTATAACTTGCGGTTGACTTTTTTTATAATACAATATATTATATTATTTATGATAATTATGGGTTTGGATCCGGGGCTTGCGACAATGGGCTTCGGTGTGATTAATCTTGAAAGGGGCGTTTATACCGTCATTGACTACGGTATCGTTTCCACGCCCAAAGAAGACACGCTGCCCGTAAGGCTTTCAAAAATCGAACAAGGCGTAACCACGCTTATCGAAACTTACAAGCCGTCGCAGATTTCCGTTGAGGAACTGTTTTTTTCCAAAAACATTACGACGGGCATTTCGGTTGCCGAGGCGCGCGGCGTTATGCTTCTGACCGCGGTGAAACTAATCGGCGACGAAGTTTACGAATACACGCCCAACCAAATCAAAATGGCAATCACAGGATACGGCGGGGCGGATAAAAAACAAATGCAGCTTATGGTGCAATCGGTGTTGCGCCTTAAATCACTGCCGCGCCCGGACGACGCTGCCGACGCGCTTGCGGTTGCGTTATGTCACGGACAGGTCGGCGCAAACAAAAACAATTTCAGGATAAAGTAGGAGTTTTATGTACAATTACATCACGGGAAAGGTCGTTTATTCGGCGGGCAACACGATTGTCGTCGACAACAACGGCATCGGATACGAAATCGGCGCAAGCAACTTCACGACGAATAAGTTTACGGAAGGCGAAATCGCAAAAATTTATACTTATCTTTACGTCAGGGAAGACACTTACGCATTATACGGTTTTTCGTCGATTGAGGAAAAAACGCTGTTTTTAAGGCTCATCGACATAAGCGGCGTCGGTCCGAAAATGGCAATGCAGATTTTAAGCGGGGCGGATCTTAACTCGCTTACCGTCGCAATCGCAACGGGCGACGTGAAATCCCTGTCGAAAATCAAAGGTCTGGGCAAAAAAACTGCGGAACTTATCGTTGTCAGCATGCGCGATCAGGTTTCACTTGATTTGACCAATTCGCAAAGCGTAATATCCTCAGTTGTTGAAAAGGATGCGCAGGAAGCGGTTTTCGCGCTCGTATCGCTGGGAATTTCCAACTCGGACGCCGTCAAAATCGTTGCCGATGTTTCAAAAACCGAAAAAGGCGCGGAAAATATCATAAGGGAAGCGTTGAAACGCTTGTAAGAATATGGAAGGAATTATCAGTAAATTTAACGGAGAATTTCAGGACGACAGGGTTATTTCGGCAAAGTCGACCGTCGACGATATCGAAGAAAACACTCTTCGTCCGAAGTCGTTATCCGAATACGTCGGGCAAAGCAAGATAAAGCATAATTTGGACGTTTATATGACAGCCGCAAGAAACCGCGGCGACGCGCTCGATCATGTTTTGCTTTACGGCCCGCCGGGGCTCGGAAAAACCACGCTCGCGCACGTCATTGCAAACGAAATGGGCGCGCAGGTCAAGGTAACGAGCGGTCCCGCAATCGAAAAAGCGGCAGATCTTGCCGCGCTGCTTTCAAAACTTGAAAAGGGCGACATATTGTTCATCGACGAAATTCACCGTCTGAGCCGCAATATCGAGGAAGTTTTGTATCCCGCGATGGAAGACTTCTCGCTTGACCTTGTTACGGGCACGGGCGCGATGGCAAGCTCGCTCAGGCTTCAATTAAAACGCTTCACGCTTATCGGCGCGACGACGAAAGAAGGCATGCTTTCCAGCCCATTGCGCGACAGATTCGGCATTAAATTCCGTCTGGAACCTTATACGACGGAAGAACTTGCGAAAATCATAAAGCGCAGCGCAAACATTCTGGAAACGAAAATCGACGACGACGCATTGCAGGAACTTGCAAAATGCAGCCGCGGAACTCCGCGTATCGCAAACAGACTCCTGAAACGCGTGCGCGACTACGCCGATTACGAAAATATGGATGTTATCAACCTTAATATCGCGAAAAAGGCGTTGAAACTTATGGACATCGACGAACTCGGTCTTGACGCGGTTGACAGAAACGTCCTTGAAACCGCAATCAAAAAATTCAACGGCGGCCCGGTCGGTCTCGATACGTTATCGGCGGCGACGGGCGAGGACGCAACCACCATCGAGGACGTTGTGGAGCCGTTCCTTATTCAACTCGGTTTTATCGCGCGCACGCCGCGCGGCCGCACCGTATTGCCGCTTGCCTATGAGCATCTGGGCTTTGAATACATCGAAAAATAATGAAAACAAGCGACTTTTACTATGACTTGCCCGAAGGACTTATCGCGCAAACGCCCGTCGAACCTCGCGACAGCGCAAGACTTCTCGTCATGAACAAGGAAACGGGCAAACTTACTCATACAATATTCAACAAAATCGGCGACTTTCTGAAAGAAGGCGACCTTCTTGTCGTCAATAATACCAAAGTTATCCCGGCAAGGCTTTACGGCTACCGCGCGGACAAGGAAAGCGTGACGAAATACGAGGCGCTTCTTCTTCGTCGCGTGAACTTTACCGATTGGGAATGTATTATGCGCCCGGCAAGGAAAGCGACCGTCGGCGCGAGGCTGAAATTTTCGGACGAACTTTTTGCCGAAGTCGTCGGTATCGGCGAAAGCGGAATCAGGACTTTGCGTTTTGAATTCGACGGCGTTTTTGAAGACATATTGTCAAGAGTCGGCAACGTGCCGCTCCCGCCGTACATTCACGAAAAACTCAAAGATCCGTCAAGGTACAACACCGTTTACAGCAAAATCGACGGCAGCGCGGCTGCGCCCACGGCAGGGCTTCATTTCACGCCCGAACTTATCGAAAGTCTGAAAAACAAGGGCGTCGAGTTTGCGGAAGTATTGCTGCACGTGGGGCTTGGGACGTTCCGTCCGGTAAAAGCGGAAGAAATCACCGACCACAAAATGCACAGCGAATATTACGAACTGTCGGAAGAAAACGAAAAAATCATAAACAAAGCGGTGAAAGAAGGGCGGCGAGTGATTGCAGTCGGTACAACTTCCGGCCGCGTTCTTGAAACGGTTTCCGACGAAAACGGTTTCGTCCACGCCGGACACGGCGAGACGCAAATTTTCATTTATCCCGGCTACAAATTCAAAATTCTGAAAGGAATGATTACGAATTTCCATTTGCCGGAAAGCACGCTTATCATGTACGTGTGCGCTTTTGCTGGCTACGAAAACGTGATGAATATGTACAAAACCGCGGTCGATATGAAATACAGATTTTTCAGTTTCGGCGACGCGACGTTGCTTATTTAGAAAGCGTTAGATAACAATTTTGCATTGAAATTTTGTCAAAACGTAATAAATTTTGACAAAAATATAAAAAATTCGATGCATTATCGGCAAAAAATTAAACTACTATAAAGGTTGACGTGAAATAATAATGGAAAATTTCAAGTATGAAATACTGCATACCTGCAAACAGACGGGCGCGCGTGTCGGCAGACTCACAACCCCGCACGGCGTGATTGAAACGCCCGTATTCATGCCCGTCGGTACGATGGCGACCGTAAAAGGACTTTCGCCCGAAGAACTGAAAGAAATGGGCAGTCAGATAATTCTTTCGAATACGTATCATCTTTATCTTCGCCCGGGTTCCGACCTTATCGAACGGGCGGGCGGACTGCACAAGTTCATGAATTGGGACAGACCCATTCTCACCGACAGCGGCGGATTTCAGATTTTCAGTCTTTCGTCGATGAGAAAAATCACCGAAGACGGCGTTACTTTCAACAGTTTTCTGGACGGCAGCAAGCATTTTATCGGCCCGGAAGAATCGATGCATATCCAACAGCAACTCGGCAGCGACATCGTTATGGCGTTTGACGAATGTACGGCGGCAGGTACCGATTACGAAAAATCCAAAGAGGCGATGGAACGCACTTTAAGATGGCTTGATCGGTGCAGTAAACACGATTTTTCGGGCAAACAAATGCTTTTCCCGATCGTTCAGGGCAATATGTATGCGGATTTAAGGCTTGAAAGTCTGAAACGCACGATTCCTTACGCAAAGTGCGGCATCGCAATCGGCGGACTGTCCGTTGGCGAGCCGAAGCCCGTCATGTACGAAATGCTGGACGTTTTGCAACCGCATTATCCCGAGAATATGCCAAGATACCTTATGGGCGTCGGCAGCGCGGACTGCATCGTCGAAGGGTTTATGCGCGGCATAGATATGATGGACTGCGTACTCCCGACGCGTATCGCAAGAAACGGCACGGCAATGACGTATAAGGGCGACCTGACGATAAGAAACGCGAAATATAAGGACGACTTTTCACCCGTCGAAGAAGGTTGCGACTGCTATTGTTGCAGGAATTACACAAGAGCGTACGTGCGCCATCTTATCAACACCGACGAAATTTTCGGCGGACGGCTGTTGTCGATTCACAACATAAGGTTTTTGAACAGACTTGTGAACGACATCAAAAAGGCGATATGGGAAGACCGTCTGCGCGATTTCCGCGACGAGTTTTTTGAAACGTACGAATTCCGCCGCGAGCAGGACAAAGAAGCCTTTAACAAGTGATTTTTCGGGCATTTTGATAAGATTATCGGCAAATTTCTCGATATTTTACGATAACGCTTGCAAAATGTCAAAAAATAAAGTAATATTAAAAAACAAAAATGAAATAAACAAGGAGATTTTATAAATGTTTGTACAAGCACTTGCAGCCAATCAATGGGTATCTATTGCGATTCTTGCGGTATTTTTCGTACTTATGATCGTTATGACCATCATTCCCCAAAGGAAAAGAAAAAAAGAATATCAGGATCTGATGAGCAACCTGTCTGTCGGCGACAAAGTTATGACAATCGGTCGCCTTATCGGCAAGATTTATGCGATTGACGATGACAGCAAACAAGTTACGCTCAACGTCGGCACCGACGAAAGTGAAACCCTTATCGTCATCGACAAAAACGCAATCGCAACCGTTATCGACAGCAAAAATAAACCCAAGACCGAAGAAAAGCCCAAAAAGCCCAATCTCGGCATCAATAAGAAACATCACGATGAATCCGTCGACGACACAACAGCTTCCGAAAGCACCAACGACATCACCCTCGGCAACACCGAAGACGTGAGCATCGACAGCAAGGAAGACGTGAAAATCGACAACGACGAAGATATCAAGTTTTAATTGAAATTTTTGATAAATCACAAAAATCCCGCAGTTTTGCGGGATTTTTTGTTGCAAAATTGTCAGTTCTTTTGTTTTACGTTCACCTTGATTATTCCTGAAAACGCGCCTGCGAGAACGCCGAAGAGAAGGTCAAAATAATTAAACTTCACGCCGTCGAATTTTTCAAAAAGGGCAAAAATCAAAAAGGCAAGCAACACGTATAAAACGCCTGCCGTAATGCCTTTTATAAGTCCGCCGCTTTTCGTTTTAAATCCGACAAGCACGCCGAAAATTATCGCAAGAATTTTTGCGACCGTATTAAGAATAACCACGCCTTTTTCCGATACGTTTGAAAATCGTACGATAACCGCCAAGGTCAATACCGCGGCAAACGAAAACAAAATCGAAAACAGGACGGCTTTTGCAACGTCAATAAAAAAAGTTTTATCGGGTTTTTTCATAAATCACCTTAAAAATGTTTATGCGGTTTCGGAAAAATTTATGATTTTTTTAATATTTTTCGCGTTCTTAATTGTTGTATAGTAAATAATATTATGATATAATATCTATATAATTTTTATCAGACTGCCTATTTTGCGGTTTTTCACGCCGCTTGGGCACTATATATTGATTGGAGGACACCTTGGCACACGATGACAGACGTTACGGCAATTACGACAGCAGAGCAAACCGTATTGCCGGCGGTATATTGATTATTATCGTTTCGCTTTTATGTTTTTTATCGCTCGTCAACGCATTGGGTGGCGTAGGGCGCATGATTTCGTCGTTTCTTATCGGCGTTTTCGGCTACGCGTCTTTTGCATACTCTATCGTGGGCACTTTTATCGGCGTAATGGTTACTTTCGGAAAGCGCGTTACGCTTCCGCTCAACAAAACTCTGAAATATCTTTCGCTGTTTTACATCGCGCTTCTTGCGCTGCACGTATGGTTTTCAAAGGATTATTTCCTTACCACGTCGTCGTACGGCGCGTATCTCAAAGCGCTTTACAACGGGGAATCTGCGGCAGGTCTTCTTTACGGTATCGTCGCATGGCTTTTCATGAAAGTCCTGACACCCGCGTATTCGATTGTCGCGCTTATTCTGCTGTTTGCGGTTTTAAGCATTTTTACGGTATATCCTGTGCTTGTGAATCGTTTGCCTTACCGCACGAAATCAACCAAAATCAAAGCGAATAAAAAGGGCGAAAGCCCCGTCCTTACTGACATTGCCGACGCCTCGCGCGAAGAACGCATTGTCGAGCAACCCATTGGCAATAAACTTTTTGTCGGAAGTCTGAACGAAAACGGTTCTGACAAGCCCAAAAAGGCAAAAAACAGATTCTCGCTGCTGTTCCCGAATCAGGATACGGCAGGCGTTACCGCCGACAGCGTGAAAGAACCCGTCTTCGATACCGAAGACGTCAAACGTAAGCGCGCAAAAGAAAAACTTTACGGCAAAAAGGACGATAAAAAAGTTGAAGAAAGCGGCAAAACCGTTACTTTCGGCACGGCAAACGCAAACGGCGAAGAAGATATAAAACCGTCGCTTGACAGCCAGTCGTTCACGTTCAACCGCGACGGCGGCAAAAAACGTCCGCAAACTTTGAAGGAAGCGTTCGATCTTCCCGAAAGCGACGAAGAAAAAGCGCGCGACATTCAGGAGCGTTTCGGATATATCCTCGACACCCCGACAACCGCAAACGATATCCGCGGCGCGGCGTCGAAACGCATTGCGGAACCTCGTCGCAAAAAGCCCGATCCCGTCCCCGAAAAGGAAGAAGAAAAGAAAAACGACAACGGTATTCCCGAGGGTATGCCGTACTTTATCCGCGACATTTTGTACGGTGATAAGGACAAAAAGAACGAAAAAACCGAAACAAAGGCGGCAAAACCCGACGAAGAAGTCGTCGCGTCTTCCTATAAACCCATTGAAAAACCCGCGGACACTCCCGTGATGAAATCAATCAATCATACGGAACCCGCTGTTAAACCCGCTGAAAAACCCGAGGTCAAGAAAGAATCCGACAAATCCTCGGGCACGGGCAGTATCTTCACAATGTTCGGCGCGCCGCTGCCCGAAAAGAAAAATTCCGGCACGGTGAAACCCGTGAATAAGGTCGAGCCCGAAAAGAAAGAACCTGCAAAACCCGAAGAAATCGCAAAACCCGTGACGAACAACGTTTACGAGCGTCCCGCGACCGACAGCGAAAAAACCGAAAAAGTGTTGCCCAAACTTTCGGGCGACGGGTACAACTCGGGATACGAACCCGATAACACTCCGCCCGAAAAACCTATGACTCGTTTTGAAGAAATGCAGGCGGAGTCGAAAATTTCCGACGCGAAAATGCCCACCGATAAGGAAATTAACGATACGTTCAATCCGACTCCCGTGGCAAAACCCGTCGAAAAACCGCGACAGCCTTACGCCCCGCGTGAAGAAAAACCGCGTGAAGAGCAAAGGTCGCTTAAAGACACGTCGTACGGCAACACGTTTCCCGTCGGGAAAAACGCAAAAACCGTGTCGGTTACCCCCGCGAAAAAGGACGACGGACAAATCTCGTTTGACCAGAGCATTCTTCTGGAACAACAAAAGAAACCTTATTACGCGCCGCCAATCGACCTCCTCAACAAAGGTCATTCAGACATAGTTGCGGAAGACTTTTCGGAAAAAATCGAAAAACTCGAACAAGTCTTTATGGAATTCAATATCAACGCAAAGGTTGTCGGCGTTACGCAAGGTCCGACGTTCTCCCGTTTCGAACTGCAAATGCCCGCGGGCATTTCGGTCAGTAACGTAACGAAGTATGCCGACGACATCGCAATGAAACTGCAAGTCAAGGGCGCGATCCGTTTCGAAACGCCGATCCCGGGGAAAGACGCATTCGGTATCGAAGTCGCAAACGACGTACGCACCCCCGTGCTTCTCAGGAGCGTTCTCGAAGGCGAAAAGTTCAACAGGAGCAATTCGGAACTTACTTTCGCGCTCGGCAAAGACATTGCAAATCAGGACGTCGTATGCGATCTGGAATCCATGCCGCACCTTCTTATTGCCGGCGGCACGGGTAGCGGTAAATCCATTTGCATAAACGGACTTATCGTAAGCTTGCTGTACAGAAACGGTCCGTCCGACTTAAAACTTATTCTCATTGACCCGAAGATGGTTGAAATGGGACCGTACAACGGTATCCCGCACCTTCTCGTGCCGGAAGCAATCGACGACGTTGCGGCGGCTGTCAACTCGCTTGACTGGGCGATAAACGAAATGAGAAGAAGATTCAGTCTGTTCAAGGGAATCAGCGCAAGAAATATTTCGGAATACAATCAGTACGCACGCGAACACGAAGGCGTCGTGAAACTTCCCAGAATTGTCATTATCTTTGACGAGCTTGCCGACTTTATGTCGCAACAAAAAAGGAATATCGAAGATAAAATCAACTCGCTTGCACGTCTTGCGCGCGCTTCGGGCATACACCTTATTATTTCGACGCAACGCCCGTCCGTCGACGTCATCACCGGCACGATTAAGTCGAATTTGCCGTCGCGCATAGCGTTTTCGCTGAAAACCGCTGCGGACAGCAGCACGATTCTGGGCGAAGGCGGCGCGGAAAAACTTCTGGGCAAAGGCGATATGCTTTATTATCCGCAGTCGTTCAACGAGCCGGAGCGTTTGCAAGGTTGCTTCGTCAGCACCGAGGAAGTGTCGGCAGTCGTAAAATATATCAAAGAACACAACGAGGCATATTTCGATCCCGACGTTCAGAACTCGATATTCAAGCAGCCCGAGGAAGAAAAAGAACCCGAGGAAGTCCCGCAAAGGAACAGTTACGCCCATACTCCCGTCGGCAGAAACGGGGAGTCGAAACAGTTCATCGACGCTCTGCAAATGTGCGTGAAGGAACAAAAGGCGTCGATATCCCGCATTCAGCGTAAATTCGGCGTGGGCTACGGCACGGCGGCAAACCTTGTCGAACTTATGGAAGAAAAGGGCTACGTATCGCCGAATAAGGGTGGCAACACACAGCGCGACGTTCTTATCTCGATGGAGCAGTTTATGCAGATTTACGGCGCGGTCGCGGAAAATCCCGACTCCACCGAATTTGACCTGCCGGAGGACGGACAATGAGCGTTAAACTCGGGATAATAAGTCTCGGCTGCGATAAAAACCGCGTCGATACCGAAAACCTGCTTGCTTATGCGGGCGACGCCGGTATCGAATTTACGGCGGACGAAAATGAAGCCGACGTAATACTTATCAATACCTGCGCGTTTATCAAAAAAAGCCAGCAGGAAGCCATCGACACCATTTTGGAGTTTGTCGAAAAGAAAAAGGAACGCGATTTCAAAATCATCGTTACGGGCTGTCTGCCCGAAAGGTACAAGCAGGAAATCGTCGACGCAATCCCGGAAGTGGACGCATTCCTCGGTATCAGCGAATACAGCAAAATCGCCGACGTCATCAAATCGGTTGAGGAGGGGAAAAAGGTCGTTGACTTCACGCCGTGCGACTTGCCGTCGACAAAACGCGTGCTGACGACGCCGTATCATTATGCGTATCTCAAAATCGCGGAAGGTTGCGACAATCACTGCACGTATTGCGCGATTCCGAAAATCCGCGGGAAGTTCAGAAGCCGCACGATCGAAAGTCTGTACGACGAGGCGAAAATTCTTGTTGACGAATACGGCGTGAAGGAATTGAATATCGTGGCACAGGACATCACGCGTTACGGCATCGACCTTTACAACGAATACGCTCTCTTAAAACTACTGGACAAAATCACGTCGCTTGACGTCGAATGGGTAAGGCTTTTGTATTGCTATCCGGAGCTTTTAAGCGACGACCTTATAAAATATATCGCAAAAAACGACAAAATTTGCAAATATGTTGACATTCCCTTGCAACATATTGATGATACGATATTAAAGACGATGGGGCGACGGACGTCCGAAAAGGAAATCAAAAACCTTATCGAAAAAATCAGAAACGCGGGCGACGTCGCGATTCGCTCGACTTTCATAGTCGGTTTTCCCGGTGAAACGGACGAGCAGTATCAAAAACTTTACGACTTCATCGGCGAATATAAGCTGAATTACGCGGGATTTTTTGCGTACAGCAAGGAAGACGGCACCGCCGCGGCGAAACTCAAAAACCAGATTCCGCAAGCGGTCAAAAACAAACGCCTTAAAAACATCACCGCGCTTCAAAGCAAAGTGATTTTCGAAAACAACAAAAACTATGTCGGTAAATCTTTGAAAGTTCTTTACGAAGGTATCGACTACGACAACAATATATTTTACGGTCGTCCCGAATTCTGCGCACCTGAAGTCGATGCGAAAGTTTTGTTTTCAAGCGACAGTCTTGTGAACGTCGGCAATTTCTACGACGTTAAGATTACCGGTGCAAACGGATACGATCTCGTTGGAGAAGTGAAATGAAAAATCTTAATCTTCCAAACAAAATAACGCTTGCAAGAATCGCGTTGATTCCCATCGTTGTGATTTTATATTTCGTGAATTTTCCGTATCATGAAATCGCGGCGTGCATAGTGTTTATGCTTTGTTGCAGCACCGACTTTATCGACGGCAACATCGCAAGAAAAAGAAATCTCGTGACCGACCTCGGGAAATTTCTGGACCCGATTGCCGATAAGGTCATCGTCGTCATTATGCTGTTTGTCTTTGTCGGCGACGGCACGCTGCCCGGATGGTACAACCAGATTATCGCAGGCGTTATCATAAGCCGCGAAATTATAATTACCGCATTCCGCATAATCGCCGTGCAGAAAAACGTCGTGCTTGCGGCGGACAAACTTGGCAAAATCAAAACAACGTTTTTGGACATCGGTCTTATCGCGCTGACGATGAGCACAATCCAAACCGGGGAAATCGCGGGGAAAGCCTTTTATTTCTTTGACTGGCTCGGACAAATCACGTATTATATCGGCGCGTTTTTCGCAATCGTGTCGGGTGTGAATTACGTCCTGAAAAACAAGCAGGTGCTTGCCGATAAAGAGCCCGTCGAAACGGATTTGCCCGCAAAAACTTTGTCCGAAACCGAAAAAGAAAACGACGTGGAGGAAGTTGTTCACAATGATTAACGTGCCCGAATTCGTCGACGGAAAAAAACTTAACGTTGCCGTCGCTAAGCTTCTTCTGGAAAACAATCTGAAAATCTCGGTGGCGGAAAGTCTTACCGGCGGCGAGGTCGCGGCAAAACTCGTTGACGTTGCGGGTATTTCCAAATCGTTTATCGAGGGCATCGTTGCTTATGCAAACGAGGCAAAAATGAATCGTCTTGGCGTCAGCGCGGAAACGCTTATCAAGTACGGCGCGGTGTCGGAAGAAACCGCAAAGGAAATGGCGGAAGGGCTAATAAAAGGCGACGTTACCGTATCCGTCTCGACAACGGGCATCGCAGGGCCCACCGGCGGCACGGTTGAAAAACCCGTCGGCACGGTATGTTTCGGTTTTTGTCTGAACGGGAAAACGTTTACGGAAAGACAAATTTTTTCCGGCACGCGTGAGGAAATCCGCAAAAAATCGACGGATTTCGCGTTTTATAAACTTTATTTGTTGTTGTCGAAGGAGTTTTCAAAACTCGACGACAACGACGTGTTGAAGTTGTCCGACATCGAAAACAAGGATCCCCTTGCGTTTTACGTCGGGCGCACCGACGCTGGCGAAGACGTTTTCACAAACTTCAAAGACCTTGCAAACCTGCTTATCGGCGGCGCAAGCGGCACGGGTAAATCGGCGTTTATCAGAAATATTCTGGTTACACTTTTGCTCAAAAATAAGCCCTGCGAAATAAGTCTTGTTCTTGCCGATCCGAAAAACGTCGAGTACAACGACTTCGTCGGTATCAAAAACGTTTACAGAAACAAAGTCCTTAAAACGTCGGACGAGGTCATTGAAATGCTGAACGAAACCTACAAGGAAATGCAGCTCAGATACAAGCGTTTCAAACACGTCAGCGTCAGGAACGTTTACGAATACAATCAAAGCGCGATTACAAACGGCATGCCCGTTTATCCGTACGTCATCATCGTTATAGACGAGTACGCCGACTTTATTTTTGAAAGGCGGAACGACTTTGAAGAAGCGATAAACAACCTTGCGCGGCTCGGGAAAGCGGCGGGAATTCATCTTATTATGAACACGCATTGCACAAACGTTGACGTCATAACGGGCGTTATCAAACAATGTTTTGCCTCGCGAATCGCGTTTTCCATGCAAAGTCTTGCCGATTCTTTCACGATGATCGGCGTGGGCGACGCGGCGAATATAACGGAGGCGGGCGTTGCGTGTTTCCTGCCCGTTGTAAAATTCGACCCGACACGTGTAAGAATCCCGAACCTTTCGGAAACGAAATTAAAGGAATATATCGAAGTCGTAAAACGACAATAATTCCTTAAAAATATTCAAAAACCAACAAAATTTTGAAAAATTACGTCAAAACACAATAAAATTTGGCGATAAAATATAAGGAGAAAAATATGGCAACCGATTCCAAAGAAAAAGTAAAAAACCTTGAACAGGCTTTACAACAGATAGAAAAACAGTTCGGTAAGGGCGCGATTATGAAATTCGGCGAGACCGAAGTTCAGAAGGTCGAAGCAATCCCTACGGGCTGTCTTACTCTTGACATCGCTCTCGGCATAGGCGGCATTCCGCGCGGCAGAATTATCGAAATTTACGGGCCCGAATCTTCGGGCAAAACGACCGTCGCGCTTCACATGATCGCAGAAACGCAGAAACAGGGCGGTATGGCGGCGTTTATCGACGCGGAGCACGCGCTCGATCCTTATTACGCGCAGGCTCTCGGCGTTCAGATCAACGACTTGTACATCGCGCAACCCGACAGCGGCGAGCAGGCTTTGAACATTACCGAAACGCTTGTCAGAAGCAACAGCATCGACCTTATCGTCGTGGACAGCGTCGCGGCGCTTACTCCGCAGGCGGAAATCGACGGCGAAATCGGCGACAGCAGCGTCGGTCTTCAAGCAAGACTTATGTCTCAGGCAATGCGTAAACTCACCGCAATATGCAACAAATCCCGTTGCAGCATCGTTTTCATCAACCAACTTCGTGAAAAAGTCGGCGTGATTTACGGCAGCCCCGAGGTTACGACGGGCGGTAAAGCGCTGAAATTCTATTCGTCGGTGCGTATCGACATCAGAAAAGCCGACACGATTAAGGACGGCGCGGAAGTTATCGGCAACCGCACAAAGGCTCGTATCGTCAAAAACAAGGTCGCGCCCCCGTTCAAAGTTGCGGAATTTGACATTCTTTTCGGCAAAGGAATTTCACTTGCGGGCTGCGTGCTTGACGTCGCAACCGATATGGGGCTTGTCGAAAAAAGCGGAAGCTGGTATTCGTACAACGACGAAAAAATCGGGCAAGGCAGGGATAAAACGTTGGATTACCTTAACAAAAATCCCGACGTTTTCAACGAAATCAACGAAAAAGTCCGTGAAAAAGTCTTTGCGGACAAATAATTTTGTAATTTTGCCACGGTTCATCCCGTGGCATTACCGCATAATCATAGAAATTAAAGCCGACACGCGCCGGACGGCGCGCAAATAAATCGGTTTTATGAATATATAGGAGGATATAAACCAAATGACAAGCATTACAACACAATTGCTTGCTGTCTTGTCGGGCGGCGCAATCGCGGGAATAACCGCGGTTATAGCACTCGCAGTAGGACTCGCCGCAGGTGCTTTCGGCTATTGGAAGTATTATGAAAAAAAAGTCGGCACCGCTAAATCGGAAGCTGATAAGGTAAAAGCCGAGGCGGCAAAAATTATCGAAGACGCTAAGGTCGAGGCAAAAACCGCTCGTAAAGAAGCCTTGCTCGAAGCAAAAGAAGAAGAACATCGTCTTCGCGCGGAAATCGATAAGGAAGCAAAAGAAAGAAAAGCAGAGTATCAGAAAACCGAACAACGTCTTCAATCCAAAGAATCGTACCTTGACAAAAAGGACGACGCGTTGGATAAGAAACAGGAACAACTGGAAGTTCAGAAAAAACAACTTCAATCCAAAGAAGAAGAGTTGCAAAATATCGAGGATAAACTCAAAAATTCGCAATTCCTTCTTGAAAAAGAACTTGAAAGAATCTCCGGCATGACCAGGGACGAGGCAAAACAACAACTCATGGACGCGCTCATCGACAGCGCGAAAAAGGACGCGGTTCAAACCGCAAAACAAATCGAGGCGGAAGCCAAAGAAAACGCCGAAAAGAAAGCGCAAAACATTATTTCGCTTGCAATTCAAAGATGCGCCGCAGACCACACGACGGACACCACCGTTTCGGTTGTCGCGCTCCCCAACGACGAAATGAAAGGGCGCATTATCGGTCGCGTAGGTCGCAATATCCGCGCGCTTGAAAGCGCAACGGGCGTTGACCTTATCATCGACGATACCCCCGACGTCGTTACGCTTTCGGGATTCGATCCCGTACGCCGCGAAATCGCGCGTATCACCCTTGAAAAACTTATTCAGGACGGAAGAATCCACCCCGCACGCATCGAAGAAATGGTCGACAAGGTCAAAAAAGAAGTCGACGGTCTTATCAAAGAAGCGGGCGAAAACGCGGTGTTCGAGTGCGGTATTTACGGCATTCATCCGGAACTTATCAAAATTTTGGGCAAACTTAAATATCGTACGAGCTACGGTCAGAACGTGTTGCAACACTCGCTGGAAGTCGCGTTCCTTGCAGGCGTTATGGCGTCGGAACTCGGCGCGGACGTCAAAGTTGCGAAACGCGCGGGACTTTTGCACGATATCGGCAAAGCGGTTGACCACGAAATCGAGGGCACTCACGTCCAGATCGGCGTCGATTTGCTGAAAAAATATAAGGAAAGCGCGGCTGTCATTCACGCGGTTGCGGCTCACCACGGCGACATCGAGGCAACGAGCGTCGAGGCAGTCCTTGTTCAGGCAGCCGACGCAATATCAAGCGCACGTCCCGGCGCACGTCGCGAATCGCTTGAAAACTACGTCAAACGCATTGAAAAGTTGGAAACAATCGCAAATTCTTTCAACGGCGTCGAACAGTCTTACGCAATTCAGGCAGGGCGTGAAATCCGCGTTATGGTCAAACCCGAGGTCGTGGACGACACCACCACGGTTTTCCTTGCAAAAGAAATCGCCAACAAGCTGGAAGCGGAACTCGAATACCCCGGACAAATCAAAGTTACGGTTGTCAGGGAAATCAGAAGCGTCGACTACGCAAAGTAATCAACTTAACCCAAAACCAAAACAAAAACCGTCCGAAAGGGCGGTTTTTTCATAAGGTTCCCTTCCGGGAGATTGCCACGCTACGCTCGCAATGACAGAGTACTTCGTACGGAACGTAATAAGGGTTTGTTTGCTGAAAAAGTAATAGCAAACTTTACACACTCTCTTTATACTATTCCGTGCAACGCACTTTAAGTCATTGCGAGCGTAGCGTGGCAATCTCCCGGAAGGGACACCTTGTGAAATTTTATAGCGAAGCGTCCAGCACCGAAACAGGTGGTTCGGAATCCACCCTAATATGCGGAAGAGGTGGATAGCCTCGGCGTTGGACAGTTTTTAAATATACAGCAAAACGCTGCATTGTGTAGTGCAATTATTAGCATAGTGCACAACGGCGCCGTTGCTGTTGGGCGGTGCGAACCGCGGCTTACGCACGCGGTATCTCATCCACTCTCTTTCGCACAAAAAAAGAAAGCATCGGAATTTCGATGCTTTCTTTTTTGTGAGTAATCCAAAATTTTGATACCGTTTCAAAATGGGTACAAATTTTTGAACTATGGGTGCATCTTCCTACAAGGGTTTGCACCCATTTTAGTTCGATAAATTGGAATTTGTAATGCTGTTAAGCGCAGTTATCTACCTAATAGTTGTTCGAGTGCGGGAGTTATCGTATTTGTAAGCACCTCGTATCCTGCGGATGTTAAGTGACCGCCATCGGTCGTATATTCTGCATATATTTCACCTGTTTCAAGATTCAAAAGTGGAGAATACAGATCGACAAATTCGTATCCGTATTTTTCTGACAGGAGCTTTATTTTAACGTTGTTATAAGCTGCTTTTTGATTGTTTTTGCCCCATTCATGACTCATAGATGTAAGAGATAGCAATACTATTTTGGTATTTGGCAGATTTTCCTTAAATCCCTTCAAAATATTTTCATAGTTATCAAACATTGTATCAAAGTTGTTTGCCCCTATGAGCATGACTGCCACTTTAGGCTTTAAATCATAAACCGATACCTTAAGACGTTTTTCAAGACCAAAGGTCGTTTCACCACCAATTCCGCGATTAAGAACAAGATATTGCGGAAAGTATTTTTCAAGATCGTATCCGTCGGTAAGGCTGTCGCCAAGGAATGCAACGTCCACCTCATAGTCATCATATTTCTCGTTTTCCGCTGTATACATAGCAAGCTTTGCGTCATAATACTCCTGCACCGCTTTTAATAATTGCTCCTTCTCTCGCTTTTGCGGCAATGCCACAGCAAAAATATATGTAAGACTTACCCCTATAGCCAATAAAATAGAGAACGCTACCGTTGCAAGAATAATCTTCCTCTTTTTAGTCATAAAGATCCCCTCCTAATTTGTTAATCATATTAAAAGTGGCCGTCAAATTCTTATTTATCGGTGAGTTTATTATATCACATAATCCATTGAAAATCAATAATTCTTTTGAGCGAATCAATAATTGAACGATACCCCATAAATTGAACGATAAGGGTATAAAGTGAACGATTTATATTTTACGGCTAAAACAAAAAAGGCTTGCAAGAATGAAAACTATCCCTGCAAGCCTACATTTTTGCTAAAAAATCAATGAAAAAGGGCAAAACACCCTTATTTTGCAATAAAAAAGCCATAATACCGATATTTTTCGTATCAATATTATGGTTTCTTTATGGTGGGAAGAGGTGGATTCGTATAAGAGCGAGAGCGAGCGTGCTTGCACGCATAGCGAAGCGTCCAGCACCGAAAGGTGGTTCAGAATCCACCCTAATATGCGGAAGAGGTGGATAGCCTCGGCATTGGGTAGTTCGTAAATAAACAGCAAAACGCTGCATTGTGTAGTGCAATGATAAACTAACTGCACAACGGCGCCGTTGCTATACGCAACGGTGCGAACGGTTGCTTTGCAACGGTTCTTCATCCACTCTCTTTCGCACAAAAAAAGAAAGCATCGGAATTTCGATGCTTTCTT
>ERZ825137.92-NODE-92-length-122586-cov-5.841346_pt1 | contig 122586 bp, 136 predicted proteins | sample MGYA00519873_ERZ825137 | MGnify/ENA primary metagenome ERZ825137 (study PRJEB31778, sample SAMEA3449190) | human gut metagenome | biome: human gut; feature: human-associated habitat; material: faeces | place: United Kingdom | collected 2010/2012 ...
CAGTTTCAAACATGGATTCTCCATTCTTTTCATCCAGCCTGGAAAGTTGAATAATATCTGCCACCAGATTAGAGAGCCTTACAGATTCATGATAGATTCTGCCGGAAAAATCCTGTACTTTGTCAGAAGGAACCATTCCATTCATCATAAGCTCCGCATAACCGGAAATTGACATAAGCGGTGTTTTCAATTCATGCGCAAATGCCGCCGTAAACTCCTCCTGCCGTTTTGCCTGTTCCTCCAAACGTTGCATACGGATCTGCAGCTCATCTGCCATCTGGTTAAAATCGTCAGCAAGCATACCGACTTCATCCCAGCTTTTTACAATTGCACGGCTTTCCAATCTGCCTTTTGCAAACTGTGTTGTCACTTTCGATAAATGCCGGACCGATCGTGTCAAAAAATATGATAACACAACCGCAACGATCAGAGCACCGCATAATACAACTGCCATAACAACCCGGTATGTCTGAAGCATCCGGCTGCGTTCCTCATATATATGCGTAATATCTGTAATGGTTTCTAACCGTATTTCATCATTCAGCCATTTATTATTGATCATACTCATGACACACAACAAATATTGATCATTTTCCCTGTACACCTGATATCCGCTTTGCTCTAATGTCACCTTCTGAAACAAAGATGAATCTGCTGCATTTGTTTCTGTATTGTGAAGTATCTTCTGATTGCCGGAATATATCACCTTGCATTTTGCATTCACTAATAGAATCTGTGTATCCTGTAACTGCATTCCCTGTCTTACCGAATTCATAATATCCGTAATCTCATCTTCCTCATTCTTCTGGTTGGCAGAATCACCGGAAAATGTATTCAATGCCGTTTCTAATGTGAATTTTACCATCTGATTCTCATTTTTACCTATCTCCACTTCCCGCTGCCATGCTGTTTGAAATGACGTCCGGATCAACAAAGTTCCAAACACCCCGAACGATATAGAAACCAACACCAGCATGCTAAGGAACACCTTGCCGTATAACCGCATGCTATACCTCCAACCGATATCCTACTTTATAAACAGATTTTATCTTGCCTTCCCATCCTAATTTCTTCCGTAACCGCTGAACATGCAGATCTACGGTACGACTATCCCCAAGATAATTACTCTCCCACACATTTTCATATATTGTCTCGCGATACAACGCAATATTCTTATTTCTGACAAACAGAAGTAATAACTCGAACTCTTTCATTGTCAGCAGGATCTGCTTTCCATCCTGTAAAACCACACGGGACGGAATATCAATCGTAACATTTTCCACCTGTAATACATCCTCTGTCTTATGATACCGACGCAGCACCGTCTCTACTCTTGCAAGCATTTCCACGATCTCAAACGGTTTTGTAATATAATCATCCGCACCGGCCCGCAATCCCTGTACCCGCTGGTTCAGCTCTCCCATTGCTGTAATAAAAATTACCGGAATCTCCATTGTCTTAATATAGGCAAGCAGTTCATATCCATCCATTCCCGGCAGCATAATATCTAACAGAATAAGGTCAAACCGTTCCTGACTGATAATATCCGCCGCCTCATTTCCATCAAATGCACATACGCAGCTATAACCTGCCTTCACCAGATTCATACGGATCAAATCTGAAATTGGTTCTTCATCTTCCACGATCAAAATCTTTATCATACTTCTATCACTCTCTATCATCAAATATATTTTGGAAACATCCATGCATAAGTCAACAATTCCAATATTGTCTAAAATATACTGTTTCAAAAGATATATATATTGCAATAATGTATCATAATTGTATCATATCATCGCTGTCTCTCATCTCACGACTTCGTCATTCGATGATGGACAGTCGCCAAATACAAATTTTCGTGCAAGCACGAATTTGTACTTGGCTCGTTGTCTACACAAAAAGCCGTTAGAAAAATTCTAACGGCTTAGATATACTATATCGTGAATACAGATTAAAGGCTTGCCTCTAATGTCTTACGAATCTCCTTAATGAAGTTCTCTGAATTCAATACGGTTGGATTCTCGATCGTTGTGATCAATGCAAGATCCTTTGTCATCTTGCCCGCCTCAATTGTTCCGAGCGTTGCTGCCTCTAACTTATCCGCAAATGTCATAAGTTCCGGAATATTGTCTAACTCACCACGTTTGCGGAGAGCACCTGTCCATGCGAAGATTGTTGCAACAGAGTTCGTAGAAGTCTCTTCACCCTTCAAATGCTTATAATAATGTCTCTGTACCGTTCCATGTGCTGCTTCATATTCATATACTCCGGATGGAGATACCAATACGGAAGTCATCATGGCAAGCGAACCAAATGCACTGGATACCATGTCAGACATTACATCACCGTCATAATTCTTGCAGGCCCAGATAAATCCACCTTCTGCCTTCATAACACGGGCTACCGCATCATCGATCAATGTATAGAAATATTCAATACCTGCTGCCTTGAATCTCTCATCATATTCCGCATCATAGATCTCCTGGAAGATATCTTTGAATCTATGATCATATTTCTTAGAAATCGTATCTTTGGTTGCAAACCATACAGACTGCTTCGTATCCAAAGCATAATTAAAACATGCTCTTGCAAAACTTGAGATTGAATCATCCAAGTTATGCATACCCTGAATCACACCAGGACCCTTGAATTCATGAATTGTCTCACGGATCTCTGTTCCATCTTCGCCGGTAAATACCAATTCTGCTTTTCCTGCGCCCGGAACACGGATCTCTGCGTTCTTATACACATCACCATATGCATGTCTTGCTAATGTGATCGGTTTCTTCCAGTTCTTCACACATGGTTCAATTCCCTTTACAACAATTGGAGCACGGAATACAGTTCCGTCTAATGCAGCACGGATTGTTCCGTTCGGTGACTTCCACATCTCTTTGAGATTATATTCTGTCATACGGGCAGCATTAGGAGTAATGGTTGCGCATTTGACTGCCACGCCATATTTCTTAGTTGCTTCCGCAGAATCAATCGTAACCTGATCGTTTGTCTCGTTACGATACTCTAAGCCCAAGTCATAATACTCTGTCTTCAGATCAATAAATGGTAATAACAACTCATCCTTGATCATCTTCCACAAAATTCTTGTCATCTCGTCTCCGTCCATCTCAACCAACGGAGTTGTCATCTTAATCTTATCCATTGTTGTCCTCCTAAATATATATTCCCCCGGAAAATGTTTCCCCTAAACCGATTCGTCATTCACTGACGTCCTCAATTCCTACATTCTCCGTATTGTATTTTTCAGAAAAATAAGCCATATGATTCATATGACTTATCTTCCAAAATACATATTCAATCTTCTATAGAATAACAGAAAATCACACTTCTGGCAACTTTACATTTAAAGTTTTTGCATTCTCTGTAATGACTTTCACTAACTCGTCATCCGTGATCGAAGTAACACGACCTTCCTCATATTCCTTATCCACCCATTCCTTAACGGCTATTACTAACGGAGCATTCTTATCAATCTTCTCCTCCGGATGCAGACGGTAATGTGTATTGATCCAATGTGCAATTCCGGCAAGACCGGATGTATTGGATACTGCTACCTGTGCCGGACGGTTCAGGAATTTCGCAGTATCAAAGATATTATAGATCTCCTCATTTTTCAACAATCCATCCGCATGGATTCCTGCTCTTGTTATGTTGAAATTCTTACCAACAAATGGTGTCTGTTCCGGAATATGATATCCCAATTCTTTCTGATAATACTCTGCAATCTCTGTAATAACCGTGGTATCGGCGCCATTTAAGTTACCTCTTAACTGTGCATACTCAAAGATCATTGCCTCTAACGGTGTATTACCGGTACGTTCTCCAATACCAAATAATGAACAGTTGACACCGCATGCACCATACAGCCAGGCGGTTGTGGAATTCGTTACCGCCTTATAGAAGTCATTGTGACCATGCCACTCTAACATCTCACTTGGCACACCTGCATGTTTGATCAGACCGTAGATCGTACCCTGCACAGAACGTGGAATTACGGCTCCGGCAAAATTGACACCATATCCCATCGTATCACAGGCACGAATCTTGATCGGAATCTTATATTCATCCATCAATTTCATAAGTTCAGAACAAAATGGAACTACAAATCCATAGAAATCTGCTCTGGTAATATCCTCCAAATGACATCTTGGACTGATACCAATCTCCAGACAATCCCGGATAACCGACAAATACTGCTCTAACGCCTGCTTTCTGGTCTTCTTCATCTTATAGAATATATGATAATCGGAACAACTGACCAGAATGCCGGTCTCCTTGATTCCGATATCCTTTACCAGTTCAAAGTCTTTCTTTGAGGCACGAATCCAGCTTGTCACTTCCGGGAAACGATATCCTCTCTCCAGACATTTATATACTGCATCCCGGTCTTTCTTGCTATATAAGAAAAACTCACTCTGACGGATCAGTCCATTCGGGCCACCTAAGCGATGCAGATAATCATAGATCGTAACGATCTGTTCTGTTGTATATGGTTCTCTTGACTGCTGTCCATCACGAAATGTCGTATCCGTAATCCAGATATCCTTCGGCATATTGTGCGGAACAATTCTCTCGTTAAATGCAATCTTCGGTATCTCATCATATGGAAAAAGGTTGTGAAATACATTCGGCTTCTCAACATCTACCAAATGATACATATGCTCTTCTAACTCTAATAAATTGGTCTTGTCATTACTTACTACTAATCGATTCTCCATATCTTTATCCTCTCTTTCGTAACGCCTATTTTATGGGAATTCCGCATTTCTGTCAATGAACGCGCCCTAACAAAATGTATTTTTCTAACAATTTTAATGCATATTATTAAGTTTGAGTCTGTATTTTCATTAAAATGTAAAGTGAATTATTCTTTATCTTAATTTTATTAACTTAATATATTCTCAAACTTTATTTTTATAAATATTTTCCATCAATACTTGATATTATTATGCATCATCTTTGTTTACACCTTTATTTTCATAGTCTTATATGAATAAAACATATGTATTTCCTTATTCTTAGAGCACTTAAAAAAATAAACCACGCATATCGCGTGGTTTTTTCAACATCAGATCACTCCGGTTGAGCGTAATATAAAGATTGTTGCAGTCAAAGTTACAGATGACAACAAGGTCGTCATCACAACGATACCGGATGCCAATACTCCGTCATTGTTCATATTCTTTGCCATAATATAAGAACTTACCGTTGTCGGCGCTCCTGTTAAGATTAACAAGGCAACCATCTCTTCATTCCGGAATCCCATCGCAACCGCAACCGGAAGGAAGATTCCCGGTATGATCACCAACTTAATAATCGATGCAACCAGAGTTGGCTTCCATTTCTTAAGGGCTGCTCCGGTCGAGAATCCTCCGCCAATAGCGATCAGGGCAAGTGGTGTGGACAAGCTGGCAACACTTGTCAATGCCTTCTCAATAATAACCGGAAACTGCACCTTCAACAATGCAAACGGAATACCCGCCACAATACCGATAATGATCGGATTGGTTACAATTCCTTTCAAGGTCTTCTTAATGACCGCTTTCTTATCTGTATCGCCTGCATTGGCGCTCCTCATCAACACGATAACAGAGAAAATGTTAAACAGGGGAATTGACGCAACGATCATCATCGGAACCAGCCCCGAACTTCCGTATATATTCTGTGCAAACGCAATTCCAAGGATTGCCGCACTCCCCCGGAAACTTCCCTGTACAAAGCTTCCGATCATACTCTTATCTTTTATAAAAATCTCAGCCAGCAACCAGGTCGCACCGAAAAAAATACAGGTTCCAAAGAAACAGAACAATACAAACTTCAGACTGAAATCATTGGATAAGTCTGCACCGGCAATATCTTTGAACACAAATACCGGCAATGCAACCTTAAATACTAACTTATCCGCTACGCTTACAAAATCGTCTGTCAGAAAATGAATCTTCTTAAGCCACCAGCCAAGTATCATAACAAGAAAGATTGGCATCGTTGCATTCAGACTATATATAAAATTATTCACTGCCTATTCCTCCGTATCGTCCTCATCATCGTCTCTGTCTTTCAATCCTAACAACAGCAACGTAATGACAACGATGATCGAAACGATCATGCAGATAGCGATCAGCCATGGCTTGGAATTATCTCCGGTTGCCACCATTCCTATCAAATAATTATACATATATTACACCTTCTATTCTGGATAATAGTCTTTCACAACATCCGGATCCGGAATTGCTTTCTTTGTTGATCCTGCAAAATTCCGAACTTCCACCATTGCTTTGTTGATCGGGATATTCGTTCCCGCACCTGCAACACATCCACCGGGACATCCCATACCTTCAATCAGACATCCATTCTTCTTACCGGCCTTAGCAAGCATTAACATCTTACGACATTCATCCAGACCTTCTGCATGTTCAATATGCACTTCTGTTCCCGGATAATACTCCTTGATACACGCTTCGATTGCCTTCGCAACACCTCCGGCAACCGCATATCCACGTCCTGCACCGGTCGCATCTTCTACCGGAACACCAACCTTAAAATCATCAAATTCAATATCCTGTGCAATAAACATTGCGTCTAATTCTTCAAACGTGATAACAAAATCCACATCACTCCGAACAGTACGACGCATAGCCTCTAATTTCTTTGCAGCACATGGTCCTATAAATACAACAGAAGAATCCGGGTGTTCTTTCTTGATCACTCTTGCGGTTGCTACCATCGGCGTCAACGCATTCGATATCTTATCAATTGTTTCCGGAAAATGTTTCTTACTTAACATTGCCCATGACGGACAACAGGAAGTCAACAGGAATGGTAACTTACCGGTTGCCACTTCTTCCACATAATGCTGCGCCTCTGTCATGGCTCCCATATCGGCTCCCATCGCAACCTCATATACCCCTGCAAATCCCAGTTTCAATAAAGCTGCCTTGATCTTATCCGGTGTTGCATATGGACCGTACTGACCGACAAATGCCGGTGCGATTGCCACATAAATCTCTCTTCCGGAACGAAGTGCCCGGATCAACTGGAATATCTGGGATTTGTCTGCAATTGCTCCGAATGGACAGTTGACCATACACATACCACAGGATACGCATTTCTTCTCATCAATCTTTGCACGTCCTAATTCATCGCTTACGATGGCATTCGCACCACAGGCATCTGCACACGGACGACGCTTATGGGAAATCGCATCATATGGACAGATGCTCTTACACTTTCCACACTTGATGCAGATATTCTTATCAATCACCGATTTGCCATTCTCCATACGGATCGCACCAACCGGACACACTTCCTTACAAGGATGCGCAACACAGCCTTTACACTGATTGCTTACCTCATATACATTATGCTCACAGGCATTGCAGGCAGCCGGAATGACCTGCATAAGCGGTGGTTCGTAATATTTCTCATCAATATTACTCTCCTCTATACCCTGGGTCAGATGTACCGGCTTGTCCTCCGGGCGAAGGGACATACCCATTGCCAAACGGATCCGTTCTCTTGTGATTGCCCGTTCCCGGTAGATGCTCTCACAATACTGCGGAGTATCTCCCGGTGTTATTCGATATGGAATCGCCTCAATATCATCAATGATATTCTCTGAATTATATGCAAGATTAGCAACTTCTGTAAATACCTGCTTTCGGATTCGTTTCACATTGGTTAATATACTTCTCACTTCGTCCTATGCCTCCTTTTATTTTCGTCACAATTATATATATTCTAGCATAAAACGGTTTACTTTACCACTCCCTCTTTCTGTCTTTTTATCAATTTCCGCTCCGGATCTAAGTAATAGACGAATACGACAAAAATGCCGATAATGAATATTCCAATTATCATTCTGTGCCACCACGCAACTGCATTCTGCATCAATACAATTCCCATCGCAATGGATACTGCCGCCGCAAATACATATTTGGCAAATGGAAAATACAACCCTTCTACGGAATGTTCCTGTTTCTTTGCTAATCTTCCTGCAAAATATAAGAATACAGCCGCAATTGCAATATATAATAATACATATCCGATATAATTTGATACATTGGATGCATTGTAAAATGCAGAAAACTGGGCCGGTGCCGTTACATTATAATCCGACGAATGAACGTATTCCATTGCAGAATCAAAGAAGATCTCCGGCTTCTTTAGATCATATATGTATTCCCCTTTTGCATTTATGCTGCCCCCTAAAGGCGCGTGTAATGTGAGCAGATTATTGATCGTGCGACCAACTGCCCCACACCGATCCAATACCGTATTCACCATATGAATTGCACACAGGAAGCTTGCAGCCACAGGCATTCGAAGTACACCATTTGGTATCAGTACTTCAATCCAGCGAATCAATCCATACACCATAAGCAGATAAGAACAACTTATGATCGTAAGTCCCCATATGGCCCGGCCGCCCCAATATATATTAATGGATGCTCCTTGTAACACTCCAAAAAATTGACTTTGAATCATAAATGTAGAGATAATAACCGGTAATATCAGCATCACACAATCCCGAATGGTTTCATACCGATACCGGGCTTGCCTGCTAACCGGCAGTTTTGCCATGAATTCTCTTCCCGATACCGTTCTTTCTTTGTAGCTTTGTATTAATTTGCGACCTAACAGCCAGATGATCTGAGCGATAACCACTCCACCAATATACCAGGATATGATCTCTCCAGCACCAATGTCTAAACTATTATATACAAGACTCACCGCATCCTCTATCCGATTGACCGAATAAGAATGTACCACATCTATACTTTGTGTAATACCCCAAAACAAACTGTACCCCTTGCACTGGACAATCCACCAGATACAGTTTGCCACCAAAAAGAATAGGTTCTCTTTCCATTCTATCCGGAACAGGCAGGACGCTTCCTGATACGCCCGTTTACGCGTAATCCGGATACATTTTTGTTCTTTCTCCTTTGATATAGATGTAAATCCCAAATGCAATACGTAAAATGTAACAGCTGCTATCACAACAGCCACAATACATCCCTTTACGATCGTCTTTCCCTCTATGTGAGCCGTTTGATAATCCCCTACAAACACAAGCCCTAAAGCTGCAATTCCTGCCAGAATGGAAACAAACACATCCATTCCCGTTGTGTAAAAGAATCTGCCTTTGGAATATTCTCTTCTTCGTGCAATCCATATAATAGCAAATATACCGATCACAATCTCTGCCACCTTGATTGCCATACAGGTTCCCACGGAATATCCCGGTTCCGTTTGCTGTGAAAATGCACCGGACATCTGTTCAGATAACGCAAATGGATTGATAATATAATAAAGAATACGAGCCACCTTAAACACCGATATGTCATAGCTGGTCTCTTCCACCATATCAAAAAATGGATCCCCAAGATAATAGAAAAAGTCTATCACCCAATAATACCAATAAATAAATCCGCATGCTGCAAGAGCTCCAACTACTTTATGCTTAGATGCGACCATCCAAAAAGAAAACCATACATACAATATTAAGACAATTAATACTTGCACCAAAAGCATTCCGCACAGATCCGCATTTGCCCTCTCTATACACGAAGAATCAATGGTTCCAAGTCCTTTGCTCTCCACAATTCTCTGGTACAGTTGATTATATCTTGTCTGCACAAGCAATAACCCAATACCCTCGAATACATAAGCAGCAATTACAATTCCTCCCATTACAAAGAATGGCTGCAGGGTCCATTTACGTCCTTTCACTGGTGTTGTCAGAAGGAATTCCTTTGTCTGTCCCCTCTGATATTGCATGTAATATATTCCCCATGCCACAAACAGCAATAATAACATGAAGAAAAGATTCGTATTACCGATCTCATACGCCCCTTCTGTCTGCACCTGTGCTATCAGTTCAAAACCATCTGTATTTAACTGAAAGGTATGATTGGCAGCCTGTTCTGTAACCATACGCTCAATCTTTTGCTCCATACCTTCTCCGGTAAATGCCAGACCGGAATCATATCCTGCATATAAGACATTGAATATAACCAGAAGTAGCGCAACCACAGCAACACCGATATAGAAATTCTTTAATTGTCTGGCAATCTTCCTATTCTCTTTCATAGCAACCCCTCCTGTCATCTCTGATCCGTCTCTTCCGGCAGCACATCCCTTTTTTCTTCTAACGTAACAAACAATTCCTCTAAAGAAATATCCAATGGCTCGATCAGACTGGCACCTGCCTTACGCAGCTGTTGTGCAAATGATTCATCATAATCTTTCACTACGATCGTATAGATACTTCCCACATTACTGATTCTCATAATCTGTGGCATATTGTATACGGTCTGCGATGCCCCGCCTTCAAATACAATGTTTAACTTGGTCAGTTCGCATTTCATGTCTTCCATTGCCATCTGCCTCTCTACAACACCCTGATGCAGCATTGTAACAGAATCGCAGATCCGTTCTAATCCTTCCAGATTATGAGAACTGATCAACACGCCAATCTCTCTTTGCTCTACTTCCTGCACTAACAGATTATAGAAGTTTGCCTTCGCTACCGGATCTAACCCAGACGTTGGTTCGTCCAAAATCAGATAATCCGGCTCTTTTGCCGTCTCTAACATAAATGCCAGCCGCATCTTCTGTCCTTTTGACAACGAGTAGATTCTTTTGGTCACAGGAAGTTCAAAGATCTCATTCCAGCTATTGAACTTCTCTACATTGAACTTCGGGTAGAATATCTCATACATCCGAACCATCTGTTTGATCGTATTCGTGCCAATGTACTCGTTGTAATCTGCAACATAGCCAATTCGTTCTTTCACCTTCGGATTATCAAATACCAGTTCTCCATCATATCGGATCTCTCCCGCATCTGTTCGATAGATTCCCGTCATACATTTGATCAAAGTGGTCTTACCCGCACTGTTCTCACCGATCAATCCATGAATCTCTCCCGGCATTACCGTAAGACTGACATTCTTTAATACCGGAACGTTATTGTAACCCTTATCCACATTCTTAACTTCTATCATATACTCATCTCCTCATAAATCTCCTTCACCAGTTCCACAATATGTTCCCGGTTATAACCCATCATCTTAAGTTCCATAATCTCGGTTGTAAGCTGCTTGCGGATCTCCATTATCTTTGTCTCGTCAGGCTTAACTGTAATCTCATCTGCAATAAATGTCCCCTTGCCCCGGATCGTCATAATCATATGCTGCCGCTCTAATTCCTGATATGCCTTTGCCACTGTACCCGGTGTAATCTTTAATTCCAATGCTAACTTCCTGACAGATGGAATTGCATCCATCGGCTTCAGATAGCCCTTCATGACCGCAAACTTCATCTGCTCTACAATCTGTTCATAGATTGGCTTGCTGCCTTTGAAATCTAATGTAATCATTCCAGTCCTCCTTTCCAACATACTCCCTGGCATCGTAATGTCTGAATCTAATTCTGCATCCGATGTCACTTGTGTATTATTCCCGCTGTTCCAACTGTACCACTTGTTATAGTACAGTTGTATCATGTATAGACCATATTGTCAAGGGTATACGCATCATTTATATGATAACTTTCAAGTATCACAATATGAAAGAAAGATATTTCATCTACAGATTGTATTTTTTTATGTACAAAAAGAATGATTGGTACTATAATATAGAAAGTTTATGCTAAGAATTTTCTTATGCAATTTAGAAGGAGGAGCATCCTATTATGAGACAGTTTAACAAATCTCACAAATTAGATCATGTATGTTATGACGTGAGAGGCCCGGTTGTAGAAGAAGCCAACCGTATGATTGAAGATAACATTGATATATTGAAGTTGAATATCGGTAATCCATATCCATTTGGATTCAATGCACCAAATGAGATCATTCAGGATATCCGTTACAATTTATTGGAATCCCAGGGATATTCCGATTCCAAGGGAATATTCGGTGCCAGAAAAGCAATTATGCAATATTGCCAGTTAAAGAACATACCGAATGTTGGAATCAACGACATTTATACCGGTAATGGTGTTTCCGAATTGATCACACTGAGTATGCAGGGATTATTGGACGATGGCGACGAGATCTTAGTTCCCGCACCGGATTATCCGCTTTGGACTGCTGCTGCAAACTTGGCAGGCGGCAAACCGGTTCACTACATTTGCGATGAACAGGCAAACTGGTATCCGGATATTGCCGATATGGAAAGTAAGATCACCGATCGTACAAAAGGTATTGTCATTATCAACCCGAACAATCCAACCGGTGTTCTCTATCCGAAAGAGATCCTCGAAGAGATTGTGGAACTTGCAAGAAAATACGAATTAATTATCTTTGCGGATGAGATCTACGATCGTCTTGTGATGGATGGCAAGAAACATGTCAGCATTGCCTCTCTCGCACCGGATCTGATGTGTATTACTTTCAACGGTCTATCCAAGTCTCACCGCATTGCCGGATACCGGAGTGGCTGGATGAGCTTAAGCGGTGACAAATCAAATTGCAAAGGTTACATAGAGGGACTTAACATGTTATCCTCCATGCGTCTGTGTGCAAATGTTCCGGCTCAGTCCATTATCCAGACAGCACTCGGCGGAATACAAAGTGCAGACGAATTGTTGTTACCGGGCGGAAGAATCTACGAACAGCGTGAATATATTTATAAGGCATTAAATGATATTCCGGGTGTCAGTGCCGTTAAACCGGATGCTGCATTTTACATCTTTCCAAAATTAGATGTGAACAAATTCAATATTACGAATGATGTACAATTCGCATTAGACTTCTTGCGTCAGAAACATGTACTGGTTGTACAGGGCAGCGGTTTCAACTGGCAGGAGCCGGATCACTTCCGTATTGTATATCTGCCACAGTTAGATGATCTGAAAGTCGCAATCGGAAGACTTCGTGATTTCCTTGCAACATATCAGCAATAATTGGAAAAATGTTAAGAACCTCAGCATAAGCTGAGGTTCTTGTTATATATCTCTATTCTCTATTTTCTACAGACCCTTTGCACAATTCTCACTCCTAAGAATCCAAACAGACTTCCAAGCAATGCCCCTGCCAATACATCCGATGGGAAATGTACATACAGATACAGTCTCGAAAATGCCATTAAGGCTGCACACACTCCGGCAATCACCTTATATCTCCTCTTCACCGGCATCATACAGACCACAACGAAGAATTCAAATGCCGCCATCGTATGCCCGGAAGGAAACGAATAATCACCAAGCGGATCCACCAGCAATTCAAAATGTCCGACCAGGTCATAAGGTCTTGTACGTCCTACTATATTCTTGATCATCATATTTCCAAATATCAATCCAAACATCAATGCCGTTGCAAGCGATGCTCCCCATTTCCGGTATGCCGGAATGGCAAGCAGGATCAACGCGATCGCAATATAGATCCAGCCCTTCTCGCCCAAACTTGTAAATTGGGGAAAAAACCAATCCAGAAATCCACAGCGAAATGTATTCTGTACACTATTCAGTATCCGTAAATCCGTTTCAATAATCCAATCTGTCATATCTCCTCCAATCTCAACCGGTTTCATTTCCCGGTACACGAATGCACATCTCTTATTCTACCCGGAACAGACAACCGGAATACGCCGGCAGATCCATCATACACTGTCCGTTTCGTACCGGGATTCTTCGTCCACTCTTTGTATCTCCCCCATAAATTACAGCATCTGTATTCACTAATTCCACCAATTCATGATTGCCGGAAAGTTTCATCAGATAATTTCTGTATGGAACATCACCAAAATTAAACACAGTTAATATCTGTTCTCCACCTGCATGCCTTGTATATGCATAGACCAGATCCCATGCTCTATCACCGATCACACACTGATAACAGTCCGAATTATATTCCCCTTCATATAATGCCGGATGCGACAGATAAATATGATTGAGATCCTTCATATATCTTGTAAACATCTGATGCATTGGATAAGATGCCAATATATCAAAATCCTGCGGACGATATTCTGCCCATTCCCGGAACTGTCCGATTTCATTTCCCATGAAGTTCAATTTCTTACCCGGATGTGTAAACATATATAAGAATAGTGTACGACACTGTGCAAACTTCTCTTCATACTCTCCGTACATCTTATCCACGATCGTCTTCTTGCCGTGAACCACCTCATCATGTGAGAACTCCAACAGATACAACTCATTGTAAAAATAATGCATGGAAAACAGCAGATCCTGATAATGTTCCCGGCGTTCCTGCGGAGAATACGCAAAGAATCGCAATGTATCATTCATGAATCCAAGATCCCATTTGTAATCAAACCCCAGACCACCATACTGTACCGGAGCCGTCACCTTCAGAAAGCTCGTAGAATCTTCTGCATACAGCACCACATGCGGATGCCTCTCATGCAGACCGTCATTCAGACTCTGCACAAACTGCAGCGCACGGTCATTTACTCCACATTCCTGCCGTCCCCGCCAATAAATGATATTGGAAATTGCATCAAACCGCAGGCCATCAAAATGATAATCGGTAAGCCAGTAATCAGCACAGGATTTCAGGAAACTTGCCACTTCCCCTTTGGCATGAATGAAATTGTAAGATCCCCATTCACTCTTTGTTACATCACTTGCCGGCAGCTCATAAAGCGGCGTTCCGTCAAACTCACAAAGCCCATAATCATCCACCGCAAAATGCACCATTACAAAGTCTAAGATCACACCGATCCCTGCCTGATGACAGGTATCCACAAACTGTTTCAAACCATCACATGTTCCGTACCGCGATGTCGGTGCAAAGAATCCGGTACATTGATATCCCCAGGATTCATCCATCGGATGTTCCGCTAACGGCAGCAATTCCACATGGGTATATCCCATTTCTTTGAGATATGGTATCAGTTCTTCTGCCATCTCCTCATACCGATACCAGCAGCCATCCTTGGTTGCTTTCCATGATCCAAAATGCATCTCATAGATGTTCATTGGTTGGTCATAACCTTTGTCCGTATTCTTCATCCATTCTTCATCCGAAAAAACATACGCATTACGATCCCGGATGATCGAGGCCGAACAAGGTCTTAGCTCCATTCCAAATCCATATGGATCTGCCTTGTCCGTTACACTGCCATCATAATGATAGATACGGTACTTATACATCTGCCCCGCCTTTGCTTCCGCAATCTTTCCTTCAAATATACCGCCTCGTCCATGACAGGATAATTCGGTATCATGCCAGTAATTAAACTCTCCGATCACCGTAACCTTTTTTGCCTTTGGTGCATATACGCGAAACTGCACGCCATCTTCTTCCATATGGGCACCAAAATACTCATATGCTTTCCACTCATTACCATTGTAAAAATCATCTATATTCATCCATTTTCCCCAATCCAGTCTAATATTTAAATTATACGAAAATGTTTCATAATCGTCAACCAGACGCATATACTGAATAGAAAAGAGCAGGGATCATGAAATGGAACAGAACCCAAGACATCCGTTAAATTCCATCACAAATAATAACAACATGTCCATGTTAGAGGCTTTGATTCCATTTGTTGATTATCCGATGAAGCTTCCTCTTGCTCTTCTCATTAAAGCGAATGAGATCCGTCTGATCATCCATGCCTTTCACTCCCTTGATTATCTGTCCAAGATTGGTTTACATAATTCTTCAAAAGATCCGATCGACATGATTTCCTCTTTCACCGGAATGTCTCCCGAAATGCTCAAGATGATGATGGCGTATGCTCAAAATATGGGAACGGACAACAACGCAGATCTCTTCTCCTCGTTTATGGGAAATCCGGTTTCTCCGGATCTTACTTCTATTTTTCAGAATACGCCACCACAGAATCCATCTGCTTCCGACACCTCTTTTGATGACCGTTTACAGCAGATCTTGTCTGAATATGATATGGAACAGGCAGCCCGTTTTGATGAATCTCCACCGGATAGTTCATCTGCTTAATGATTCAACTGATTGTATTATGAAAGGAGCCATTACATGAATCAAAAAGATTTCTTTTCCACCCCGGAATTTCAAAAACTGCATCCGGTAAAAAAACAGATCATACAAGAGCTGGTCTCTAATCAGGAAACTATGTCACCGGAAACCATGCTTTCCAAAGTCATGACCATCAACAAAGAATTATCCAAACGCAATCTCAATTTTTCCAAGGAAGAATCTTCTCTGCTGATCCAGATATTAAAGCAATCCATGTCGCCTTCCGATCAGCAAAAAGTAGATCTGTTAATGGGGCTGTTTCACCGCTAATCTTTCTCTTCCTGCACATAAAATACCGTCATTCCCTTGTCATATATCAACAACAAGAAATGACGGTATTTCCCTGCTATGCCTCAACACCTGCCTGTTCAACGTACCGTTCCAGTTCTTCCCGACAGGAAAACTGCTGCATCCGTGCTAAAATATCCATTTTATCGACGTCATCTTTTCCCTGTAATAACTGGTCCACATATGCTTCCTCCGATCGTTCAAACAACAACTTAAAGTCCATAAGCGCCGGTGCAAGTGCAGGATTGTAATTATCTCCGGTCACAAGTCCCATAAGATTTCCTCCTAACATGCAGGCACGAATCTGTACCTGCTCATCGTATATGCATAAAGCTACAGCATTCCTGCTGTAGCTTTAGTATGTGATAAATCTTATGCACTTACACTTTCAATAATTGGCAATTCTTAATTCTTGCGGAATTCCAATAATTCCAAGCCTTCATTATGTTCCAGAACCGTGTTGATCGTCCACTGATTCGTGAATAACAATAACGGATTGCCTTTCATATCTTTTACCTTTTTGACTTCATTGGCACGCTTTAACGAATTGACATCTGTGGAAGGATCTTTGATCCAGCGAATAAAGTTATATGGTAATGGCTCTAGTTTGATCTCGCAACCATATTCATTTTCCAGACGGTATTTTAATACCTCAAATTGCAAAACACCGACCACACCGACAATGATCTCGGACATACCAGCCGTATATTCCTGAAAGATCTGAATTGCACCTTCCTGTGCAATCTGTGTTACACCCTGTACAAACTGCTTTCTCTTCATCGTATTCAACTGTACGACACGACAGAAATGCTCCGGTGCAAAAGTCGGAATTCCTTCATACTCAAACTTCTTGCCCGGCTGACAGATCGTATCACCAATTGAGAAAATTCCCGGATCAAATACGCCGATCACATCTCCCGCATATGCTTCTTCTACAATCTTACGCTCCTGTGCCATCAACTGCTGCGGCTGGGATAATTTTAGTTTACGCTTACTTTGTACATGATATACATCTTTATTGGCATCAAACTTGCCGGAACAGATACGCATAAATGCAATACGATCGCGGTGTGCCTTATTCATATTCGCCTGAATCTTAAACACAAATGCAGAAAACGCCTCATCCATCGGATCGATCAAACCCTCATTTGACATTCTCGGCAGTGGTGAAGATGTCATCTGTAAGAAATGATTCAAAAATGTCTCAATACCAAATGTATTCAAAGCAGAACCAAAAAATACCGGCGTCAGTTCTCCACGGTTCACGCGCTCCTGGTCAAATTCTTCACTTGCACCATCTAACAGCTCAACTTCTTCCATCAACTGGTTATACAATACATCCCCGATATCTGCCTTTAACGATTCGTCATCAATCGAATAATCGGTTTCTTCTGCTTTTTTCGCTCCGCCGGTAGATACCGCCTGAAATTTGGAAACCATTCTGGTCTCACGATCATAGACACCCTTAAAATCATGTCCCGAACCGATCGGCCAGTTGATCGGACATGTCTGAATACCAAGTACCGTTTCGATATCATCTAACAACTCAAACGAATCCTTTGCAAAATGATCCATTTTATTGATAAATGTAAAGATCGGAATATGACGCATGACACATACCTTAAACAGCTTGATCGTCTGTGGCTCTACACCCTTTGCCGCATCAATTACCATGACGGCTGAATCCGCAGCCATCAATGTACGATAGGTGTCCTCCGAGAAATCCTGATGTCCCGGAGTATCCAGAATGTTAATACAATATCCATCATACTGAAACTGCATAACAGAGGATGTAACAGAAATACCTCTCTCCTTCTCAATATCCATCCAGTCTGATACCGCATATTTTGAATTTGCTTTTCCCTTTACCGAACCTGCCGTATTGATCGCGCCACCAAACAAGAGAAACTTCTCTGTCAAAGTAGTCTTACCGGCATCCGGATGGGAAATGATCGCAAATGTTCTTCTCTTTTCAATCTCTTTCCTTAAATCTGCCATTTTCTACTCCTCAATCTACTCCATACACTATTCCGTCTACTCCTCACACCATCTCGTCTATCGACTCGATGATGTACATTCGCCAAATGCAGATTTTCGTGCAAGCACGAATCTGCACTTGGCTCATTGTATACACAAAATGGGCTGTCACCTTCTTAGTATCTTCCAAAAGTGACAGCTCCATGTCAGTCTCTTAATTATTTGGCAACGATATTGACAATCTTACCCGGAACATAGATCTCTTTGATCACATTCAGTCCTTCTAACTTGTCTGCAATTGCCTCTTTACCCTTTGCAATAACCGCATCCTTTGCATCGTCCACTGAAATATCGATCGTTGCCTTTGTCTTACCATTGATCTGTACCGGAATGGTTACCTCATTATCCTTCAATGCATCTTCTTCATAAGTTGGCCATCCGGAAGCAAATACCGTATCTGTTCCACCTAACTGCTGCCATAACTCTTCACCCATATGTGGTGCAAAAGGTGCGATCAGACGGACAACCGTCTTCAATGTCTCGGTATCTACGCCACCCTTCTTGGTAAGATCTACCAGCTTATTGTTATACTCCATAAAGCCGGAAACAACTGTATTCAACGAAAAGCTCTCCAAACGGGTTGTAATATCATATACCATCTTATGACGAAGTTTGATCAGCTCTGGTGTCTCTTTGCCCGGATTCTCAATATTCTTTGTTACCATCGTATAGAAACGGGTTAAGAAACGATATACACCATCAATTCCCCTGTCATCCCAGATAGAATCTAACTCCGGTGGTCCAATGAACAACTCATACATTCTAAGTGCATCACAACCGTAATCTCTTACCATATCATCCGGAGATACAATGTTACCGAGTGACTTACTCATCTTGGTTGCTGCACCGGTCTCACGGTCACGTCCACAGATCATACCCTGATTAAACAACTTGGTAAATGGTTCATCAAAATCAACCACGCCAATATCATGTAAGAACTTGGTATAGAAACGGGAATACAATAAATGAAGTACCGCATGCTCTACACCACCGATATACATATCAACCGGAAGATACTTGTCTGCCTTCTCACGGTTCACTAATTCTTTGTCATTCTTATTATCTACATAACGTAAGAAATACCAGGAAGATCCTGCCCACTGTGGCATTGTATTCGTCTCACGTTTTGCCGGCTTACCACAACATGGACATGTTGTATTTACCCAGGAATCAATTGCTGCAAGAGGAGATTCTCCGGTTCCTGTCGGCTCATACTTCTCTACATCCGGCAGTAATACCGGTAACTGATCCTCCGGTACAGGCACTGCACCACAATCCGGACAATGTACGATTGGAATCGGCTCGCCCCAATAACGCTGACGGGAGAATACCCAGTCACGCAGTTTGTAATTCACGGTCTTCTTACCATATCCCATCTTCTCGATCATCTCCGGTGCTTCTTTCTTCAATACAGAAGATTCCATACCATTCCAATCACCGGAATTGATCATCGTTCCGTTTGCTTCTGTGTAAGCTTCTGTCATATTCTCGATCTCTTTGCCATCCTTGGCAATAACCTGAATGATCGGAAGATCAAATTTCTTAGCAAACGCAAAGTCTCTATCATCATGTGCCGGTACACACATAATCGCACCGGTACCATAATCTGCCAATACATAATCAGATAACCAGATTGGTGTCTTCTTACCATTCAATGGATTGATCGCATAAGAACCTGTGAATACACCGGTCTTTTCCTTATCCTGCATACGGTCTACATTAGACTTCATAGACGCATCATAGATATACTTGTCTACGGCTTCTCTTGTCTCATCGGTTGCCAGTTTTGCCGCCAATTCATGCTCCGGAGCCAATACCATGAAAGTAGCTCCCCATAATGTATCCGGACGTGTGGTATATACGGTAATTGTCTCATCCATTCCGTCTACCTTGAAATCAACTTCTGCACCATATGACTTACCGATCCAGTCTGTCTGCATCTTCTTAACCTTCTCCGGCCAGTCAAGCTTATCCAGATCTGCTAATAAACGATCTGCATAGGCTGTGATCTTCAACATCCACTGACGAAGATTCTTCTTCGTTACCTCTGAATGACAACGCTCACATTTACCATCTACTACTTCCTCATTGGCAAGACCGGTCTTACAGGACGGGCACCAGTTGATCGGCATCTGCTTCTCGTAAGCAAGTCCTTTCTTAAACATCTGAACGAAGATCCACTGTGTCCATTTATAGAATTCCGGATCGGTTGTATTTACTTCACGATCCCAATCATAGATTGCGGCAATCTCTTTGATCTGTCTCTTAATATTCGATACATTCTCTGCGGTAGAGATAGCAGGATGTACACCATTCTTAATCGCATAGTTCTCTGCCGGAAGTCCGAATGCATCCCATCCCATTGGATGAATCAGGTAATATCCTTGCATCAATTTGTAACGGCTCCATACATCTGAGATAACATAACCTCTCCAATGTCCTACATGAAGACCATTTCCTGATGGATATGGAAACATGTCCAGACAGTAATACTTCGGCTTCTTACCATCTTCTACATTAATCGGGTGTTCTTCCCATTGCTTACGCCACTTGCCTTCAATCAATCTGTGATTATACGCTGTTGCCATGAATTCGTTCCTCCTGCTTCTATAATTACGTGCGTGTACTCTTATCACCAAAAACGCACAATATGCATCTTTAACTAATTCATTTTACCCATACAATCCCTATTTGTCAAGAATTCCCTTGCATTTCCCCTTATCTTTTAAATGCGTCAATCGGTTTCAGTTTGGAAGCCCAGCGTGCCGGAAAATAACCGGCGATCAAACCAAGTGCAATAGAGAACACGAACGCACCGATCGCTAACTTCGGTGATATCACTGCAAGACGTGTACCCTTTGGCATTGAAAGTAATTTCACGCCAAAATAATTAATTCCAAATTGCGTGATCACATAAGACAATAGAATACCGGTCAATCCGCCGATCGCACCGAGGATTCCGGATTCTAAGAGGAACAGATAAAGGAGTTCATCCATGTCACAGCCTAACACTTTCAATACCCCAATGTCTGTAATACGGTCATATACCGATGTTGTCATGGTGTTCCCGATTCCGATAACGGCTACGATCAATGCGATCATTCCAATTCCGCCAAGTAAAAGCTGTACGATCTTAAGCTCCCGCTGCAAAGAATCCAACAATTCCTTATTGTTCTCTACCTGATATCCCATATCCTGTAACTTTTTCACGATCTGATCCACATACTCCGTATCCTCCGCCTTCACAACAGCACTGTCATAGATCCATTCCGAATAGGGATTTCCGTTTGCATCCACCGGCTGTCCCTCAACCACTCCGTCTGTCCGGTTCTGTTTCAGATACTTCTTCATAACATCCAGATTACAGTATATATCATACGACATGGTATCTGTGACACCACATATCTTCAGCCGGTACTTCTCTGCCTCTTCTTCCATGCCGATCTGAACCTCCAGATTCTGTTGGAGCAGATCTTTCTTCGCACCGGATGAATCTGCATAACCGGCACCGGTTGCCTCATTATAAAACAGATCCATGGCATTTTTTCCAAGTAACAATTCCGGTTTTCTTCCGGTTTCAGAAGGAATCACTCCTTTCTTGATCTTCATCTGCTGCAAATACTCTTCCGGTAATGCGATCATCTGCACATAACCGGTATAGTGTTCATATTGTGCAGCCGCCGTCATCGTCTGTCTCGGATACACCGTTGTCACATGCTCTATCCGGTTGAGCTCTGCAATCTTACGATCCGTAAGCATCCGGTCTTTCCTCTTTCCTTCCGTCTCCCCATAAACGGTAATCTCTGTAACACTGCCGGTCTGCTCTACCGTAGACAACAGTTCTTTCTTTACCCCGATTCCGATTGCAAGCAAAGAGACAATGGAAATGACACCGATCACTACACCAAGGATCGTAAGTAACGTCCGGACACCTCTTTGTTTCATATTCGTTATACACATATGCCATATCCACGTCATATTGATCTCCTCATCTTCACGAATTCTATCTACTCACTCTCATCCTCAGTCGATCCGTTTTCTATAAAATCATCCAGGATCTGCTGTTTTTTCTTCTTTCTGCGGATGCCAAGATAAATGATACCTGCAACCACAACAAGAATGATAACTGCCGTTCCCGTTTTCTTTGCTACGCCACTGTAATCTTTGGCATTTTTCACCTTCTCTAGATTATCATACACCGGTTCTGCCACACGCAAATCAACATCTACGGTCTCTTCCTGCACATTTCCGTCTTTGTCCTCATATGTTATGATCATCTTATTTTTCTTGTGATCTCCTTCTGTGACAACCGTTGCTTTGGTCAACATATCTACCGTTCCACTCTTTCCCGGTTCCACATTTCCCACATAAGAAGAGGAATCTTCTATATTGTCACCGGATAAATAGACCGTCACATTATGCAGACTTCCTTCCCCTAAATTGTTGACCGTTGCACTCAGCTCGACCGTATCACCAACCTCGATGGAATCCTCGGCTACATATACATCTGTCACCGATAATCTTTGTCGCAGAGAAACCGGAATATATAACGTATCTTCGGCACTAAATGCCTCCGCCTTACTATTCTCATATTCTGTCTTAACCAATAACGGATAGTTCTTTTCCTCTAATCCGGAAGCCGGTTTGATCTGGAACGTAACTTCCTTCTCCTCACCTGCCTTCATGCTCTCAATAAACACATTGCCTGCTCCATTTTCCGGAATAAACTGATTCTCTTCACTGGTCAAAGAAAGTTTGATATTGGAGATTGTGCTTTTGGCAGTATTTTCCATATGCAATGTTAATGTAAAGGTCTCATTTTCATATATATTGTCTTTTCCTACATCATATCCGGTCACCATAAGTCTTGGTGTACTCGTATTGCCGGAAACAGCTCCACCGGCACCACCCTCCGAACTGCTCTTCTTTCCGGTCAGTTTCACATTGACAGACCGTGTTGTCTCGTAAGACTTGCCATCTTTTTGATAACCGACCAAAAATGATACCATCTGGTATCCGGTCATTACATCCTCCCGCACTTTGAATTCATACTCACATTTCAACGAAGTTGTTCCTTTTGAGGTAATCGAACGATATGCATCTCCTTCTGTTTCAAACGGAAATCCGTCTGAGATAACCGGTGTCACACTTACGATCTTCCCGTTCTTTGCCTTTGCCTGAAACTGTATCTTGCAGGACTTTCCATATGTACCGGACGGGGCAGATTTTACTTTCAGAGATACATCCTCATCCGAAGCTGTACTTTCTTCTTTTGCCTGAAGTTTCACGCTGATCACCTTTGTCACACAACAGGAAGTCACCGTGCCATCCTCCGCCTTGCGTTCATAGGTGATTGCAAACGATACCGGATAATATCCTGTCTGCAAATCAGATTTTGCCGTAAATGCATATGATGCATCCACTGTGGCCGCCTGAACCACTTTATATGCTTCATTGTCTGTCTCAAATGGAAATGTCTCATCTAATACCGGGACAATCTTTGCAATATTGGTAATCTTATAATTACGATTGCCCGTGTCTGCACCTGCCCGGAAAGAAACCGTAATTTTCTCTCCTGCCCGGTCTCCATCCACATTCACATTGCTGATTGAAATGTCGGTATCCACTCCTGCCACTATCGGTCGTCTCTGCACTTCCCGGATTAGTTGCCTGCACATTTTGCGGAACCAGTATGGTCGCTGCCAATAACACACATAATCCCCAGGCAATCCATTTTCTCATTCGGTTCATACGTTACCTCCTACTCAACAATCTCACCATCTGCGATCTTTACAATCCGGTCTGCTTCTCTCGCCAGATCAATGTTATGTGTGATCAGTACCAATGTCTGATTCAACTGTTTTACTGAATTCTGTAACAATGCAATTACTTCATTACCGTTTTTGGAATCTAAGGCACCGGTTGGCTCATCGGCTAAGATCAATGCCGGACGATTTGCCAATGCTCTTGCGATCGCAGCACGCTGCTGCTGACCACCGGATAACTGATTCGGTAAATGTTTTCTCCGGTCTGCAATTCCTAATAATTCCATGATGTGTTCGACATATTCTTTATCCGGTTTTCTGTGATCTAACAGAATCGGCATTGTAATATTTTCCTCCACGGATAATACCGGGATCAAATGATATGCCTGAAATACGAATCCGATCTTTCTTCTTCGGAATACAGACATCTGCTCGTCATTCATTTTCGTGATATCCTTGCCATCCACAACGATCTTACCACTTGTTGGGGTATCTACTCCTCCCATCACATGCAGCAGGGTAGATTTTCCGGAACCAGAAGCACCTACAATCGCTAACGTTTCTCCTTTTTCCACCGTCAGATCAACATTATGTAAACCCCACACTCTCGTCTCATTTTCTCCATATACCTTTGTTACCTGTTCCATTGTCACAATATCCATACTCTTATCCTCCAATCTCTATTCTCCACCGGTTGCCAGATCTGCTGCCACATCCTGCTTCAATCCTCTAAGTGGCAGATAGACTGAACCACACAGGATCAAAACGGATACCACCATTCCGATTCCAATTCCCAATACGGAAACACTGTATTTATATCCGAATAATGAGGTGATTACCAGTCGGAAGAATCCGTAACTGAGTAAAACTCCGATGATAATTCCAATTATATTTGCAACAATCGTTGCAATCACACCCTCTAACATGACCATCTTAGTCAATCGTTTCTTCGACATACCGATCACCCGAAGCTGTGCAAATTCTTTTCTTCTAAGATACAAACTGCTTGCTGTCGTATTCATGATATTCAGTGCCGTCATCGTCACCACAAAAATGACCACCAAAATTCCTCCAAATATCACCTTCTTCATACCTTCGATCATTCCGAAGATCATTGCATATGCCGGCTCCTCATATCCCATCTCTAAGCCGGACGCAACATTCATTTCTCCTTCAATGTTGCCAAACTTCATATAAGAAAACTTATCAAAATGATACCGCATACCGACTGACATGCTCTCATCCGTTCCGGTCAGTTTATAGAATTTATCCAACGGAAGAACAAAATGTACTCCATTGCAACGCGTATTAACATCTTCATTTACAATTCCTTCTATTGTATATGTAATGTATGAACCTTCTTCCGTCAGTTCCTTTTTTATCTGCAGGATTGTATCATTTCTTGCAGTAAAATATTCGGAATTCATATCACTTTCCTGATTTTCCTTTTCTTCCTGCGTAATCTCCTTTTTCCGCAATTGCTCTTCTAATGTTTCCAATTGCTGTTCGTGTTCCTTGTTTAATGAAGATAACGCCTTATCGGCACGTTCATAATACTTATTCATATCCACAATATCAATTGTGTCGCCCACCTGATAATCGGTAAAATCCATCTCCCGGTTATCCAGCATCACTGTATCCTCTGAATAGATCTCCGCTTCACTCAATGTCACGTTATCATGATTTACAAGCACAATGCCATGATCGCTGACATCTAATGTACCGGAAACCAATGCTTGCTGATATCTCGCATAGTCCTCTTCATCATATCCATCGCATGATATCTGGGAAATGGCATTTTCTATCACTGCAAGTGGTCCGTCTTTTGCCCCAATATATGATTGAATCCATGATCCCTGCTCCGACTGCGTCATATATTCATCCGTTCCATGCCCGTAGAATTCCTTGTAATCTTTTAGAAATACCGAAGCAGAATACACTTTCTTCGCATCTGTACAACCGTCAAGGTCTGCTATCTTTTTCAGATATTTTGTAGGCGGAATTCCTTCTCTCGCTTCATCTAACGTTGTATCCGGACCATAAGAACCCGAATATGCGATATGATAATATTTCCACATTTTCTCCTGATCTTTGACTACCCGCTGTATAGCGGATGAAAATCCCATGATCAGAATAAATGCACCGATACCAATTCCAATTGACCATACCGTCTTTGCAAATCTGCCCGGATTACGCATGATACTTTTATAGGCATAATCGCCCTCTGTTCCAAATAATTTTCCAAACAGCAAGCTGTTTCTTACCTTGATCTTTTCCTTACTGATCCGGTACTCTCCACGGATCGCACTGACCGGTGACATATTGGCGATCAGTTTACAGTCTTCCTCCATTGCAAAGTAAAGATCTCCCAAAAATGCAACCAGTATCGGTACGATCGGGATCAGATGAAATCCTGCTGTTATCTTTAATGCAAAATGTCCGATCACTAAACTAGCAATCGTTCCGGCTGCAATTCCCAATACCATACCGACAAGCTCTAATATCATTCCTTCGCAATACACAATCTTTTTCAATTCCTTCTTCGTTGCCCCAATGCACCGGAGATTGCCGTAATCCTTCAATTGTTCCAACGTAGATAACTGAATGGAATTTCTTACAATTCCGACTCCGAAGATGGCGAAGATAAAGGAGATCAGCAAAATCATCAAGGTTAAGATCACTACCGTATTGTCATCTCCCCCCTGCATGTATGTAATGGCTAACTCATAATTATCTTCTCCATCCACACCATAATCCGTCTTTAACTGTTCTAATATGGTGTCCATCCGATACGGCTGTTTTGTATTCAGATATAACGCATTGTCATAGGTTACCGGATTATCATAATCGTACACATAATAAGAACCCACATACGCATCCTTCACCCGGTCATCCGCAAGGATCGCCTCAATCTGTTGCTGCGTTTCGGTAAATAATACAATCTCGTAATCTCCCTGCTCCCGAATCTGTTCCCGATATTGCAGTAACTTACTCCAGCCAAGATTCAACATACAGTAAATAACCATCGTTGCGATCATGGCACCAAAAATGGTAACAAGACTGCGTCGACGATTCATCTTGAGATAACGGACGGCAAGCTGTTTGTAGTCTTTCATACTCTTCTCTCTCCTTTAAAATACTTTCCCCCTATGTCAGAAATGGGGACGATGAATTTCTGGTGTTATGGGCGGGTGGCGCTTGTAGATGATAACCGTGCTCCGGTTATGCTAACCGTTCCAGTGAGCCTCAAACACACAAGAAATCTCAGCTTGAGAGCTTCGATTCTTGCTGAGTCTCACTTCCACAGCATAAAGGTCGCACTTGTTATCACATACAAGCCCCACCCGCAATCTACACAACACCGGAAATTCATCTGTCCTGTCAATATTCCTGACATAGTTCGCCACACCCGATGCCAATTAGGTGTTGTCGTCTAACGATAAAAATGGTAATAAAAAAGATACCACCCTCTTGTGATATCTTTATTATATAAGATCAATATTACATTTCCGTGACAGAGATTCTTACAATATTGTAAGATAACTTGTTATCCCTGTTCCCTCACTTTTAACACAAGCTGTTCAAACGACTTCTCAAATCTTTCATCATCTTCTGCCGTTCTTCTCCTTGGTCCCTTCATATGATTCTTATGTGAGCTTCTTCTCGCCTTCTTATTCAGGTGTCGTTCCATCAGCATCTGGTCGATATTATCGTCCGTGTACCATTTACCGGACTGATGAATGGCATAAGCCCCCTTTCCTAATGCCATGGCTGCCACTCCGTAATCCTGAGAAACCACAATATCTCCTTTGTGGCAAATGCTGATCAGCTTATAGTCAACAGCATCCGCTCCGGCACCGACAACAATGACTTCGCTATAGTCCGATTGCAATACATGGTTCGTATCGCACAACAGTGTAACCGGAATATGGTATTTCTTAGCAACATGCTCTACAATATCTACGACCGGACACGCATCCGCATCCACAAATATCTGCATCGTATCTCCTCCATATTACTTATAATATCAAACTAAAACCTGTTTCTTTTCTTCATGTCTGACGAATATCTTGGTGCTAACATTTTTTGAGGAAATGTTCCCGGTTCGGATAGACCGAACGGAATGCATCCACTGCTGCCTTTTGCAAAAAGGCAAACTCTTTATCCATACGCAATATATGCGGTGCGGTATACACAACTGTACTTAACTGATCTGCAATCTTCTTCGCGACACTTTCATCATCCAACTGTCCCATACCAAACAGAACCGACGTAAATCCACGTCCTTTCGCACTGATATCAATATACTTCAAACAGGTATTCTTAAGTTCTGCATATAGAATTGCCTTATGTTCCTCACTCTGTTTCTCAATCTCATACAGACCCAGACCATGAATCACCTCTGCTGCAAGTTTCTTTTTCTGACCACCAAGGTCAACACTTCCACTCTCTGCAATATACTTGAGATTCATAAGATATCCAACAAAGACATCCTTATTCGGTCTTCGTTTTCCATATCGTGCAATCCATAATGTTTTCCGGTATTCATCCGCTTCGGTTAGTGGTTCCATTATATGTTCATTTAATATTACCTGTCTTCTTTCCGGTTCTAACTCTGTATAATAATTCACGGTCCAATCCGGTTCTTTCTGTATCTGACTCATATCCCATACACCCTTTCCCTGCGTTTACTGTTTCTGATAATCTGCGACATTCGATGCGTCTACTTTCTGATACGGCAGGAAGATGTATCGCTGATCCTGAAAATCATACTGCGTTAATGAACTATTCTGGAACAGATCCAGGGCAAGATTCGCAATCTGTGCAGCCTGCCCTTCCTTGTCATTGTAGACAGTTCCCTGAATATTTCCCTCCTGTACGGCAGTTAATGCATCCTCCAATCCATCAATTCCGAAAATGGCAGGTCGTTTCTCGTCCGTATAGCCGAGATTATTATATGCATTCACAGCACCTAACGCCATCTCATCATTATTGGACAATACCAATTCTATCGCATCCCCGTACTGGTCGATCAGTTGTGTCATCTTATTCTCTGCCTGCGACCGTTTCCAATCTGCAAACTGATAGCTGAGTTTCTCAAGTCCGATTCCTTTGTCCATCAGCGTCTCCACAACGCTATCTGTACGTATGATCGTATCCTGATGTCCTGCCTCTCCTTCCAATATCACATATTGGATCCTGTCATCCCGATTGCGGTCAATGCCCTTATTATCCTGTATAAGCTCTGCTGCAAGTTCGCCCTGCATGATTCCGGATTGTTCCGCTTCTGCCCCAACATAATACAATCGATCCCATTGCATAAGGTCTTCCCGAACCGGCTCCCTGTTAAAAAAGATAACCGGAATATCCTGCCCCTGTGCCATTTCAATAATGGCTGACGGATCTGTTCTGTCTACAAGACCAACACAAAGCACATCACAACCGGCATCGATAATCTCCTGTACTATATCATTCTGTTCGGACTGATCATTCTTGCCATCCCGAACCGTCATGATGATCTTCAGATCATCCGATTCCCGCTCCTCAAAATTCGCTTTCAGGCAATCTGTCAATGCATTGATAAACGGATCGTCCTGCGTATATAGCACAACACCTACCCTTAACGTCTGATGTTTACTTATCTCCTGCTTTGCACAACCAGATAAAAGAGCCATCATTACAATCAAAAATATCCATATCGTTATATTGTAGTGCCTCATTCATTCTCCTCCTAACAAAGAGGTTACTCACAAGTCTGTAAAAACTTCTGCGTCTCCTCTGTGAATATGTCGTCTTTATGGATCACTATATAATCCGTTGTATAACTTGTAATCCCATGAAATCGGTTTTTCAATGACCGTGCCATCTCAACAACACTCCGGTATCCCATATCATAACCATCTGACATAACAAGACTTTCCACCAAACCATCGTCTACATAATAAACACATTTCATACTGTGTCCTATTCCATATAACCTAGTTCGTTTCATACTATCATTGGTATTGTCTTCACCAATTTGTTCCAATGCACCGGTTTCCAAAACAGCCATGTAGTCTGTTTCCTTACACTGTCTCACCGTAGAAGCAATATCTTCTCCGCTGGTTGTATATACATCAAATGCGAACTCACAACCGGAATCTTTCAATGCATCTACCAGCCCCTGCCTCCGATCCTGTGTACTTTCTATATTCTTAAGACCACTCACAATTCCGATCGTTTTTCCACTGATATTATTATTGTTCTGTTTCAGAATCTCCTGCCCTAACTGATATCCCATCTTATAATTATCCGGCATAATGATCGGAAGCCCCGATTCCATATTGTCACTATCGGATGTGTTTTTCTCATAAACACCGTTTGCAACCAGTACCACCGGTTTTATCCGGTTGACCTCCTGAAGCATTGCAACCGTATCACTGCCCGGTGCCACCTGTATAATAAAGGCATCCACCTGATTATTCAGTTGGGCATCGATCAATTCCTTCTGTTCTTCTGCATTTTCAATCTCATCGGTGTTACATATGATCAAATGAACATTTTCAATGTCAGCTCCCTGCCTTAATCCGTTCATAAAAGAATCCCATTTCTCTGCTCCGGAATTATCTACAATAACAGCAATCCGTTTCTGCGGCTCCTCATCTGCCAGAATATGTCTTACAAACAGGATTACTAATACTGCCAGACACAGTTCAGCAATCAGAAAAGTTACTTTATTCTTTTCCATATCCTTATTCCTTCCCAATCTTTGCTTTCTCTAACATTTCACAATTCTCTTTTGTAAACGGAATTGCCGGTAAATGTATGGTAACACTGGTTCCCTCATCCGCCTCGCTCTCAACACGAAGCCCATATTGTTCCCCAAACATCAATTGTATTCTTGTATGAACATTAATAAGACCCACTCCCGATCCATGTTTTGGCACTTTTGGATTATCCGTAAGGATATTTCTGACATCTTCCTCCCTCATTCCCATTCCATTATCCTCAACGCAAAGATAAATATCATCCTCTTTCTTATATCCTCTCACAACAATTAACGGATCATCATCTTCATCCATGTCTCCTACACCATAATAGATGGCATTTTCTAATATCGGCTGCAATATAAGTTTGACCGTACAATATGAATATATCTCTTCCTGAATGTCATATTGTACAGAAAATCTCTCCCGATACCGATATTTCTGAATATTCATATAACTCCGGCAATGCTGTAATTCGTCTTCTATGCGGATAATCGTCTTTCCTTTTGACAAACTGATTCGGAATAATCTGGCAAGCTCCGAGATCATAAAAACTGCATCTTTGTTCCGGTTGCCCTCTATCATCCATGTAATAGATTCCAATGTATTGTATAGAAAATGCGGATGTATCTGACTTTGCAATGCATCAATCTCGCTTTTTCTCCTCTTATTCTGCTGATCCACGATCTCCTTCATCAGACTTTCAATCTGCTCATAAGACTTCTGAACAGATATCCCCAGATGCCGGATTTCCGAAGATCCACCAATATAGATATTCTTTTTTCCCCCTGCTTCATAAGCCTTAACCGAGGCATCCAGCTTCAGGATCGGACTTGATATCTTTTTGGTTATGATTCTGTTTACAAACAGATTCATCATGATCAATAATGTAATGATCGTCATGATATAATACCGGAAACGAACCTGACTATCTGTTTTCGTATTCTGGGAAACCACTCCGACCAGTTTCCAGCCGGTATACGCTATGGTATTCACGATCACTTTCCGCTTTTCTCCATTTAACCGGTCTGTATAGATACCATCTTTGTAACCTGCAACATCTGCATTATTCTCTTCCAACAAACCACGCATCAATTCTAATTCATGGGGATGATATATGATATTGCCTTCCCCATCACACAGATAGTAATAGTACTCATTGCTCTCCTGATTAATCTTTCCAAGAATATCTGATATACTGGAATATCTCATATCCACAAGCAATACTCCATTCCTTGGATTACCACCATCAATAATATCTACCGAACGGCTCAATGATATTACTTTATGATACCGGTAGGAATCATCCCGAAACAGATTCTGGATATGCGGCACAGAAAAATGCATATTCTCAATCTCATTAACCGCTATATTAAACCATGCCTGATCCGCAATCTCCACACCGGGTTTTTGTACAGTCACCGGTTCCGCCGCAATTAATGTACCCTTATTATCACATAATACTATACTCTGAATCTTATCTTTATTTGCCTCATACAAAAGACTTAATTCCTGATTAAATTGTGCATCTGAAACATCCATCTCCTGAACGACACTATAATTGATCGTGTCTCCAATCTGCCGCATATTGCGCAGATAGCTTTCAAGTGAATTCGCAGTACTCTGCAACAACGTCTGTGTATCACGTATTTCCATCTGCCGCATTGCATTCCCATACCGGTTATACAACAAAAAACCCATCAGGATAGACGTAACCACCGTTAACAGTGTAAGCACTGCCATGATCATTGACTGAATATCAAATTCCCGTTTCATTATCTTTTTAATCATATACTACTTCCTTGTATGCTCCGAACGATATTTGGCTGGCGACATTCCATACTGACGTTTAAACACATAACTAAAATAATTTGCATCTACATAGCCAACATGTTCCGCAATTTCATAACTTTTCTCATTGGTTTCCAGTAACAGACGCAATGCCTGCTGCATTCTGTATTCCGTCAGATAACTGATAAACGACTGCCCGGTTTCCTTTTTAAAAACAGACGAAAAGTAAGAATTTGATACACCAAGTCTGGTACAAACCGCATCCAATGACAGATCCGAATCCGCATAATCATCTCTGACTATATTCTTTGCCTCCGTAATCAGATATCGCAAGGATGATGTTCTTGCATTTTTCAATTCCTCACTAATCGATAATGCCACATGTACGATCCAGTTTGCAAAAGTGCTATCGTCCATTTGTGGAACTGCTTCATATGGATTTTTGACATCTCCTATATACTGCTCAAACTTCATATAGTTATTAGCACAGAAACGGTATAAGTGACCTACCATTTCCAACGCTGCAAAATTATACTGTGTCACCGTCTTAGCATTGTCCCGTAACTGTTTCATCATCACCATAACTGCATTTTCAATATCTTCCCTTACTCCAAGGTGAATTGCCTTGAACAGATCATTCATCTGAATATCTTCGATCTGCATTGACAAATCCTGTCCTTTCGGAGCGATATCCCCGATATTGATCGAATGTCCCGCCCCATAGAGCACTCTATAAGAAACGGCCTCTCTCGCACTTTCATAGGATACACTTATCGCTGACAGTTCCTCGCACGGTTTTCCAATTCCTGCAGTGAGTACACATCCCAGAAAACGTTCTGCCCACTTGCAAAACCAGTCACAGTCGTCCGTCAATCTTGATACATCCTCATCTGACTTGAGTTCTGCGATCATAACCACATTCCCCAGATATGTGAAGATCTCACTCTTCCAGTTATCCTTGAACTTTTCTTTTGCCTCACGCTGCACTGACATGGTAAGAAGCGGTGCCGACATACCATCCGAAACATGACTTTGGGATACATGGAAAACTACACAACAATATACAGGTCCCCTTAACAATAATTGATAATCATTCAGAAACTTATCAATATCTTCATCCGGCACCCTTCCTTCAATTAATGAACACATAAAGTTTGACTGCAGCACCTTAAGCGATTCCATGTAATACTGTTCCAGTATTTGGATGTTTAATTTCTCATCCCGTTCCCGATCCAGACTCTCTTTGACCCGGATCATACAATCGGAAAGCTCTTCTGCATTAACCGGCTTCAGTACATATTCTTCAATTTCAAGATGTACCGCCTCTTTTGCGTATTCAAATTCATCAAATCCGGTCAGTATCATAATGCGAATACCGGGATTTTCCTTCCTCAATCTGCGGGACAATTCCATCCCATCCATATATGGCATCTTAATATCCGTAATGACGACATCCGGTTGCATCTTTTCTGCAATTTCCAGTGCTTTTAACCCGTTCTGCGCCCTTCCGATTACCGTAAATCCGCATTGTTCCCAATCAATCTTATGTTCAATGACATCCATAACTTCTTCTTCGTCATCCACAAGAAGTACTTTATATGTTAACGTCTCCATAATGCCGTATCTGATACCTCCAAAAAAATCTTATATATCATTATAACAAACTTTTCTGTTCTTTTAAACACTTATGGCACGGATTCATCTATCGACAAATTCGTGCCACAAGTCACACTTTATTAAATAAAACAAATTATTTCTTCTTTACATATTTCAGACAGTCAAGTGTTACGGCTGCAAGAATGATAATACCTTCAAAAATAAACTGGAGGTTCGTATCAATACCAAGAATGGTAAGGGAGTACGTAAGGGATGTAAAGATCAATACACCGGTTACAACACCTGAGATCTTACCGATACCACCTGTAAATGATACACCACCTACTACACAGGCTGCAATCGCATCCATATCCCATCCTTGTCCATATGCCGCACTACCGGAACCAATCATTCGGTTACACTCAAGCCATGAACCAAATCCATAAAGAATACCTGCAAGGATAAATGCACCAAGTGTTACCTTGAATACAGAGATACCGGATACTGCCGCTGCTTCCGGGTTACCACCTACTGCATATAAGTTCTTACCAAAGGTTGTCTTATTCCAGATAAACCATACAACAACGATTGCTACAACTGCCCATAAAATAATGGTTGGAAAATTGCCAATTCTAGGGATAAACATATTCGGAATTGCTGCATCGATCGCACCAAATGATACACCCTTTGTTGCGTAAGTTACAAGGCCAAATATGATCAACATGTTTGCCATCGTTGAAATAAACGGATGCATCTTAAACTTCGCCATAAAGAATCCTGCAATTGTTGCAAATACCGTTGTAAAGAGCACACATACCACAAGAGCCAGAATTGCACGACCTGCTGCCGGAATACCGGAAAAATCAAAGATATGTCCAAATACAGCACCGGTATTGATACCGTTATGCATGATAATCGTTGCGGTAACCATACCCATACCAACCATACGGCCTACTGACAAATCGGTACCGGTTAACAGGATCAATCCCGCAACACCAAGTGCTAAGAACATACGCGGTGATGCCTGCTGTAAAATATTCAGAATATTGGTCATCGTAAACAACTGTGTATGTTTAACAATCGGAGTAATAATACACAATGCGATAAATATCATGATAATGACAATATACAAACCGTTCTTATATAAGAACTGTGAAGTATTAAATGTATATTTGTAATTTTCAATGCTCTGCGCCTGTTTCTGGGCAAATGTGAATTTGGACATACGGAGCAGATCGATCAAATGATATTTATGTGCAAACGCATCATGTTTTCTGTCCTTAATCTCCTGCAATTTGGATTCATGAACCATCTGTGCATCAAAGACACGATTTTTATATACATATTTTTCGTCTTTGATTTCCTGCTTATCTGTTAATTTCGCAATGATCTGGTTATGCTCTGCCTTAAGGCTCTCTAGTTTTTTCTTATACTCTGCTGTTTCAATCTCTTTTTCTGCCTCACAGCTTGCAACTACTCTCTGATAATATTCACTATCATAATGATCTGCAAGGTATTTCTCGGCATCTGCGATCAGTTTTGCGATTTTGTCTTTATTTGCACTCTCAACTGATCTGGCTTTTTCAAGTTCTGCCTTATCTTTTTCAATAACTGCGACACGCTCTTCCTTTGTATAATTCTTGTCTTCTTTGGCAAGAGATATATGTGTCTTCAAAGTCTGTACTCTGTCCGCACCATCCACGCGTAACGCATCTATCTGTTCCTGTATCTTACCTACATATTCATCGATCGGCTTTAAGAGTTTTTCCTCTTCCTGAGCCGAAAGAATTCGATTATCTTTTCCCATATCCTGTACTCCTCTCTATTACAAATATTTCGCACTAAGTCTTAATAACTCTTCCTGATTTGTTTCCTTCGTATTCACAATACCGGATAACCGGCCATTTGACATAACGCCGATACGATTGGTAATTCCAAGAATCTCCGGCATTTCTGAGGAAACAACAATAATGGATTTACCCTGTTTTGCCATCTGAATGATCAATTCATAAATCTCATACTTAGCACCGACATCAATACCACGTGTCGGATCATCCATCATGAAGATATTCGGCGAACGCTCTAACCATTTACCAAAGATAACCTTCTGCTGATTACCACCGGAAAGATTCGCGATCATATCATCCGGACCCATACATTTTGTATGCATAACACGGATCTCTTCGGCTGTTGCACGAACCATCTGGTCATGTGATAACGCAACTCCTGCTTTGTACTGATTCATGTTTGCAATCGTTGTATTAAATGTAATATCTGCTTTTAAGAAAAGTCCATCTGCCTTACGTTCCTCTGTGATCATAGCAAAACCATGATCCATTGCATCCTTTGGAGAATGGAAATTCATAAGCTTTCCATTATAATATACACGTCCGGCAGCTCTTGTACGAATACCAAATATGGTTTCAAGAAGCTCTGTACGACCTGCTCCCACCAATCCATAAAGACCAAAGATCTCACCTTTCTTTACATCAAAAGTAATATCCTGAAGCTTCGGTGCATACTTGGTAGACAAATGCTCTACAGACAACACAACTTCACCCGGCTTATTATCAACCGGTGGGAAACGATTATCTAATGAACGTCCAACCATTGCTGAGATCAGTTCATTCATATCGGTATCTTTGCTATTCTTTGTCATAACGAGGGATCCATCACGAAGCACGGATACCTGATCGCAAATTTCAAAAATCTCATCCATCTTATGGGAAATATAGATCAGAGAAATACCTTGTGACCGAAGCTGTCTCATCATCTTAAACAGCTTTTCAACTTCCGGTGCTGTCAGAGATGATGTAGGCTCATCTAATACGATTACTTTTGCATTATAAGAAATTGCCTTTGCAATCTCACACATCTGCCGTTGGGACACTGACATACTTTTCATCGGCTTTGTGAGATTCACTGTAATACCCAACCGACGGAACAGATCCGATGCCTCTTTCTTCATTCGTGCCTCGTCTACCATACCTACTGAATTTCTAGGATAGCGGCCAAGGAACAGATTATCAATCACGCTTCGTTCCAGACACTGATTCAGTTCCTGATGAACCATCGCAACTCCATTTTCCAATGCATCCTTCGGGCCGGAAAAGTTAATCTCTTTTCCATCTAATATTATTGTACCTTCGTCTTTTTGATAGGTACCAAAAAGACACTTCATCATCGTCGATTTACCGGCACCATTTTCACCCATAAGACCCATAATAGAACCCTTTTTCACATCCAGATTGATATGATCCAGAACCCGGTTTCTTCCGAATGACTTGCTCATGCCGCGAATCGATAAGATGTTATCTTTCTTATCCTCTACCATATGCTTACTCCTTTTAAAAAGAAGGGTATCAAGAGTTTCCTGACACCCTTCGGGCTAGTTTATCTGACTGACCAATCTCTTACTGCTGAAGGATTGATGTGTAAGATGAAGCATTGTCTGTCTTAACCATATTGATTGCAAATGCATCATACTCACTTGGGTTACCAAGACGGTTTGTAATGTTAGACTCTGTCTGTCCATCACCACCGATGTAATCAACCTTTAAGTTCAACAGATCGTCATAGTTCTCAAGAAGTGGCTGATAAGTTGAGCTTAAGAAGTTATCAGATGCATTGTAAATGTCTAACCAAACCTTCTTCTCCGGGCTTGATGAAGAATCAAGCTGCTTAGAAACCTTATCATAAACCTTGGTAGAATCTGTGAAATCCTGGTAATTATCTGCTGTTACAGCTACGTTCAATGCGTAGTAAGATCTCTCTTCTTCGCTGTATCTGTAATCAACACCTTCCTCTAACTGGTTGCCGGCGTCATCGGCTGTTCCAATACCGGTATCTACATCTACACCATCTAACGCATTACGAAGTACTCTTAATGTAAGGTAAGCCTGAACGTCTGCATGCTGTGAAATTGTTCCGCCATATCCTTCTGCGATTGCTGCTACAGCATCACTGTTTGCATCATATCCAAATGTAGGAACTTTGTTATCCTTTGCCCATGCATTGAACATTGACATTCCCATACCATCATTATTAGAAACAACTACATCAATCTCATCACCAAAGGATGCTGACCATGTACCGATCGCATTACCTGCTGTTGCTGCATCCCATGTAGCACCGGCTGAGTTCTTCATCTCCTGAGAAGCTAACTCACGAATGGTGTAAGACTTTCCGTCAATATCAACTGTTGCATCTTTGACTACAGAAGCAGATCCATCTGTATTCGTTCCTGCCGGTGAAGCATCTGTTGATCCGGAAGCTTCAACTCCGGTTCCTAATGCATCACGAACACCACGGGTACGTGCAATTGAATCGTTATGTCCAATATCACCAATCGCAAGTACATATCCGATCACACCGTCACCGTTACGATCGATTGTTGCTGCATTGGCTTTGATGTAATCCATTACCATCTGACCCTGAAGTTCAGCACCCTGATTTGCATCAAATCCTACATAATAAGTGCTGTCATTGAAATTCAATGCTGTCATGTCAAGTTCTCCTGTTGAACTGTTAGACGGCTGACGGTTGAACCATACCAAAGGTTTGGTACTGTTGGCACCACCGCTTGTAGATGCTGCTGAGCCGCTTGATTCGGATGAACCGGTGGAACCTGTTGAACCTGTTGAACCTGTTGAACCGGAACCACAACCTACCATAGATACTGAAAGTGCTGCTACTGCAAGCAAAGCAAATAATTTGTTTTTTCTCATAAAACATTCCTCCTTAAGAAATAACTTTTGTTTCCGTCCTATCGACTGTCCTTATTATATGGCAGATCAATTATGAAAAACATAGAATATTTTTTTATAAAGTGGGAAAATTTTATGCATTTTGTAAATACATTTTACATATTCTTGATATTTGTCTCGTCAAATTCACAATTTTCCTATATATCTTCCCCTTGTTTTCGTGCAGAAAAAGAGGCAACCGGTTCTTACCAATTGCCTCTTAAAGGGGAGGGAGAGTAAAACTCTATATATAATATTACACACACTTACATTTTGGAAATTCGATCAATCTCTGTCAATTCGTCTTCCGTAAACGCTGCCGCACCTACGATCTTCAAATTCTCTATAATCTGCTCCGGCTTGGATGCTCCGATCAACACACTGGTTACATCCTCATCTTTCAGTACCCAGCTAAGTGCCATCTGTGCCAGTGTCTGACCACGCTGCTTTGCAATCTCATTTAACTTGATTACTTTTTGCACCTTCTCCTCTGTAATATCCGATGCATGCAGATAACGTCCATCTCTGGCTACACGGCTGTCTGCCGGAATGCCATGAATATATTTGTCTGTCAGCATTCCCTGTGCTAATGGAGAAAATGCAATAATTCCTTTGCCACTTTCCTGTGCCTGCTGCTTCAATCCATTGTTCTCAATCGTCCGGTCAAAGATGCTGTAACGATTCTGGTTAATAATGAATGGACAGTGCAGCTCCTGCAAGATATCTGCTGCTTGCTTCATGGTTGGACCATCATAATTGGAGATACCAACATATAACGCCTTGCCGCTCTGTACGATCTGACTTAATGCAAGCATCGTCTCCTCTAACGGTGTCTCCGGATCCATCCGGTGATGATAGAAGATATCCACATAATCTAATCCCATACGACGCAGGCTCTGATCTAAGCTTGCGATCAGGTATTTACGGCTGCCCCAGTTACCATACGGGCCATCCCACATATCATATCCTGCCTTCGTGCTAATGATCAGCTCATCCCGGTATGCATGCATCTCTTCTTTCATAATACGTCCAAGACTCTTCTCCGCCGCACCATATTCCGGTCCATAATTATTTGCCAGATCAAAGTGCGTAATTCCATGATCAAATGCGGTAAAGCACATGGCTTTCATATTCTCATAATCATCTTTGGAGCCAAAGTTATGCCAGAATCCAAGTGAAAGAAGCGGCAACAATAAGCCACTCTTTCCACATCGGTTATATTGCATGGTATCGTATCTTGTCTGATCTGCTGTATATCCCATATTCCCATTCGGCATCTTACAACGATGCTCCTCCAATTCCATAAAACATAACAAAATCTTCTTCAACTCCTACCTTGAAAAAGGGGGAGACCAGAGACAAGCAATTGATTACCAATCGCTCATCTCTGAAACTATGCTGAAAAAAATTAGCTGATAATCTTATTATATACATTTCCGGCTAGAAAAAAATGGAATATTTTTTACAGAAGCTATAATATTTTTGGATTACTTCAATCATGGATGTTCCATTATTTACAGAAAGTCAAAGAAAAGCTCGTTCCTTTTTTCTTCTCACTCTTAACCGATATTCTGCCACCCATTCCTTCTACAATGGACTTTGCAAGAGACAGACCGATTCCTACGCTATTCGGATTGACCTCATTATGTACCCGGTAGAATCGTTTGAAGATATTCACCAACTCGTTTTCCGGAATCCCGACACCCTCATCCTCCACATAGATTCTGGTATACACATTCGTATGCTCCACACGAAGACGGATATTGGTATTCTCTCCCGAATAATCCGAAGCATTCTTAAGCAGATTGATCAGCGCTTCCGTCAGCCAGTCTCCATCACAGAGAAGTTCGATATTCTCGTCACCTTCCACTATCAGCTTCTGGTGCTTTGTCTCTAATAAATGAGTGACTCCATTTTCTGCCTGCAGGAAGATATGGGATAACGGAATCTCTTTACACTCAAACTGAATGGAACCTGCCTCAATCCTGGCAAGCTTCAACATAGAAAGTACCATCCACTCCATCCGGCTTAGCTGATTCGATGCCTCCGTAAGAATCTGGTGCTGCTTCTCCTTATCCTCCACCTTATCTTCTAACAACAGATCCACAAATACATTCAAAGATGCCAATGGTGTCTTAAGCTGATGGGATATATCCGAGATAATATCTCGCAGAAAGATCTTCTCCTTCATCTCCCGGTCACGGCTTTCCCGGAGCACTGCTACCATCTTATAGAAATTCGTGTACAGGATTCCAACGGCGCCCTCATAGTATTCCTCTTCTACCATATCGTCGCACTGTTCCATCACCTCATTCATCATCCCGGAAAGCTTCTCCATCTCTCCATACAGCTTGTTCACTCTTCCATAGGATATCCGGTAAAAGACAAACAGAACAACACCAAGAATAATCACGCAGCCCCATTCCGTAACCGATAATTCCCCGTCCCGGACAAACAGCCACACGATCATAGCCAGAACAGCCAGAATACTTCCGATCAGATAAATGAACCTATAATGTTTGCGCTCGTAATCACTTTCCATGTCCCGTTTCCTTTCTCGTAAACCGATAACCTACTCCTCGTACCGTCTCAATATACTCTGCATCTTCTCCTAATTTACCACGCAGACGCTTCATATAGACCGATAGTGTATTGTCATCCACAAAAGATTCCTGTGCATCAAACAGACGCTCCAATATCTGCCCCCGCTCTAACACCTGACCTTCATGTGCGATCAATTCTCCGAGCAGTCGAAGATCATTAGGCGTACAATCTACCAGTTCCCCATTCCGATACAGACGAAATTCCTTCGGATAGAAACAATGCTGCCCGAAATGATACCCTTCCGGCTCCACATTTCTCTGTGTCAGCCGGTATCTTCTAAGATTGGCTGCAATCCGGGAAAGCAGTTCCTTCACCCGATACGGTTTGGTCACATAATCATCCGCTCCACATTCCAACCCCTGTACAATATTCACTTCTTCTCCTACTGCTGTCAGGAAAATGATCGGTGTCTGACATCCTTCCTGCCGGATCTTCCGGCAGAAGTCATAGCCGTTACCATCCGGAAGCATCACATCTAACAGGATCAGATCCGGTCTGCTCTCCCGCTCCATCTCATATGCCTGTTCTATTCTGCCCGCTGTCACGACTTCATATCCTTCTGCCTGCAAAGCATATTCCGTTCCTAATGCTAATGCATAATCATCTTCTACTAACAATATCCTGTCTGCCATGTTACCCTCTCTTCTCCATAAGACTTTGCATCTGTTATTTTCATACGTTCTCCATATTATATATCAAGCCGAACAGCTAAATCAATTGCGGATTGCAGACACCTTCTCAATTCACTTTCCCAATCCCGGCTATCCGTATACCATATAGCCGCATATGCTCCATCTACACGCATCTGTGCAGACGATATGATAATAACCGGTATCTCTAATCCACGCTTTTTCACTTCCTGAATTACCCGATCGCCAGCTTCCCATTCCGGCTTTCCCCACTTTGTAATTGGAAAATGCATATCGGACAGGATCACATCATAGGAAGATGTTGTATCCTTTAAATGTTCCAGTCCTTCTTCTACACTTTCTACCCATGTGATATCTTCAATGCCTAACGACTGCACCACGCTGTGAATCGCCATATATTTGGTTGTATTATCTTCAAAATGTAATATCCTCATATCATTATTCTTCTCCCCTGTGAATCCATCTAATATCTTCATTATATCCATATTGTACTACAAATGCTATCTACTTTTCCATTGCAAAAATATATGCCGGGAACAAATCAACACCTGTTCCCGGCATGTATTCTAGCCAAAGTCTGCATTGCAACAACCTTGTATATAAGTTAATTATTCAATTCCGTATTATGCTATTATTTCTCCTCCCAGCCAATTACTGTTACTGTATCATCATAATATAAAGTATCTAAATTTTTATTATTCGTCACATCCAGTGTACTCAATTTATTATCAGTACACTCTAAATATGTTAACGCTGTATTTTTGCTTACATCCAGACTACTCAAGTTATTCGAATAACAATATAACACTGTTAATGCTGTATTTTTGCTTACGTCCAGACTACTCAATTTGTTCCAATTACAAGCTAACTCTGTTAATGCTGTATTTTTGCTTACGTCCAGACTACTCAAGTTATTATCACAACAATCTAAATATGTTAACGCTGTATTTACGTCCAGACTACTCAATTTATTATCACTACAATCTAACTCTGTTAATGCTGTATTTTTGCTTACATCCAGACTACTCAAGTTGTTCCAATCACAATCTAACTCTGTTAATGCTATATTTACGTCCAGACTACTCAATTTATTATAACCACAATCTAACCGTGTTAGTGCTGTATTTTTGCTTACATCCAGACCGCTCAATTTATTTCCATTACAATTTAACTCTGTTAATTCCTTGTTTTTGCTTACATCCAGACTGCTCAATTGATTGCTAAAACATATCAATGTTTTCAATGCAGACAATTTTTCTAACGTAATTGAGCCTTGCATATTACAATTAACCCAATAAATGCCTTCTAAGCGCCCATCACTATTCCAAATATAACCCGATGTATACCACATATCTCCTTCTTCGTTTTCTTCACATTTCGCTACTAGATTGGCATCTGTTGGAATTGTTGCACCTTTTTCATTCTTTTCTTTAATGATTTCCTGTAATGCTGCTACATCATCCAGATTTTTTCCCTCTGTATTAGTCAGCGTAATGTCAGCCGGTTTCGTTGGTTTATCAGAATCTGATGGTTTATCCGGTGTTGTCGGCTTATCTGAATCTGATGGTTTATCCGGTGTTGTCGGAGTATCGGAATCTGATGGTTTGTCCGGTGTTGTTGGTGTTGTCGGATTCTCTGGTTTTGGCGCTTCCGGTGTTGTTGGTGTTGTCGGATTCTCCGGTTTTGGTGCTTTCGTCGTTGCATTCTGCTGCGTCGCCGCCTCTGTTGTTGCAGCTTGTTTCTTCTTTTTCTTCACTGTTACCTTACATACATATTTCTTGCCGCTGACCTTAGCGGTAATTTTAGCCTTACCGGCTTTTTTTGCAGTAACGACACCTTTCTTGCTGACACTGGCAACCTTTTTCTTGTTGCTGCTCCATGTAATCTTTTTCTTCTTCGGTGCGTTTTTCAGTTTCAAAGTAACCTTTTTTCCTACCTCTAACGTTACCGTCTTCTTATTTAACTGTACCTTTCTTTTCTTTGCTGCCTGCACATTGCTTCCCGGCATTACAAGCATTCCTGCCACCATCACTACTGTCAACAAAAACGCAGTGAACTTTCGTAAATTTCTCATATCCTTCCTCCTGATTTAAATATAATAATTTTGTAAACATGAACAGGATAACCTTCAAGCACCCTTATACTCACAAGTAGTGTAAATGCACAAAAAAAGCCGGGGACATATATCAGAATACTTCTAATATATGTGCCCGGCTTACCCGTTCCTTCAGACATGACATACAAAAAATAGGTTCAACAAATAAAGCTCTGTTAGTTAGTGCTTTGCTTTACTTAAAAGTTTCCACCTTCATCTGTATATGTCAAGTCCTTTCTTGTTTTATATTCATAATATATCATGGAAGAAATTAGTAGTCAAGTGTATGAGTTGCAGCAGATTCTAACATAATCTACAATCCTACAAACACAAATATGTACCCGGTTATCTATACAAAATCCCCGGCCTCTTACCGAAGCCGGGGATTCGCTCTATCTCGCTATATTTGATATCAAATTAATACTTATATACCTTAACGGTCTTGGTTCCATATGCTAATGCTTTTGCATGTGTTGAGAAGAAAATGTCAATATGATTACCTTTTACTCCACTACCACAATCTTCTACGGTATATACCACTCCATCAATTACAACCTGTGAACCATATGGTAACACACTTGTATCCGCTGCAATGGTTCTTCCCTCTGTCGGTGTTGTTCCACTTGCAGTCTTACTGTTACCACCGGAACACTTCTTACATCCACAATATGCTGTTATTGTAAATGTTCCAATACATTCGCCGGATTCCGTTGCCTTAACCGGTGTCGTCGATGCACCCTTATAAGAAGTATCGGAACTTGTATTCGAACTTGTTGTCGTTGTTGTATTCTGTGCAACCTGCGTTGCCTGTCTCTCAGCCTCTGCTGCAGCTTCTGCCGCTGCTTTCTCAGCCGCTAATTTCTCTTCTTCTCTTCTCTGCAATTCTTCTGCAGATACCGCAATCTCATATAACCGGTCAATATCCACAAGATCTGCTGATACATAACCTGTCTTGCCATCTGCTAACATAACAGTAAGCCATGTAATATCATCTGTACTCTGCTCTGTTGTAGCAGCCTGTGTAGATGCCTCTGTATTCTGCTCTGTTGCTGCTTCTTCTGAACTATTCTGTGTTGTTACTTCTGTATTCTGCTCTGTAGAAGCTACAACCTCTGTCGTATCATCTTCCGCAGCCTGTGTTGCGGTCTCCGTAACTGCTTCACTTGTAGCAGCCTCTGTATTCTCAGAGGTAACCTTCTCTGTTGCAGATTCCTCTGTCGATGCATCCGCTTCCGTCTTATCTTCATCCTCTCTTGGATCATCTAACACAGTAACACTTGCATCTTTATCTAATACAGTAACAATATCTGCATCTGTTGACTTCTCTTCCCGGATGTTCACGCCATCCTCTAAGACTGTACCCTGTAATGTAACATAATCCTTAGCAAATTCCTCTGCACTGTCTCCGGTTAATACATATTCTGATAATACATAACCTTCTACATCACCGGACTTAATCTTCGTCCATTCTCCATCGGTACCTTCTACAATTGCAATCGCTCCCGGATTCATAGATCCCACAAACTCACCATCGGTACTTGGAGTCTTACGAATGTTCAATGTCTCCTCAACATCGGCAATACACTTCTTGTCAAATTCACCTTCCGGCTTACTTGCTACGGTCTGCTCTGTATAAGCAACGACCGGTTCGGTTGTTGCTTCGGTTGCTACCTCTTCCGTTGCCATTGCAACCTGAACAGCTTCGGTTGTTGCTTCCGTTACTTCTTCCGTTGCAGCCTTGGTTGCTTCTTCGCTGCTTCCAAATAATGCATCCATTGCATTTACTTTATCATTCTTAGCCAGTTCCTTCTGATTATCACTACCGGAATGTGCCAATATAATTCCACCGACAACTAATGCAATCAAAACAATTGCACAAAGTGCAATCTGCATATTTCTCACAAAATATCTTCCATTGAAGATGTTCTTTCTCATGTAAAGTTTATAGCGTTCTGTCATAACCGCTCTTCTGTTATGTCGCATAGTCTCTTTCCTCCATCAACAAAACGATTCTTCTATCTCTGTCCCCTCGTTGATATCCTAAACTTCATAATAGTATTACGATAATTAAACCTCATACCAAAATGTTACAAACTTGTTACAAGTTGTAATATAACACTTAACAATCTAAATGTCAATATGTCATTTTTTACCCTGAAATCCCCTTTTTTCGTACTTTTTGTACATAACCAACAGGATAATCGCACAAAGAACCTACTATAATATGTTAAGATATCATTACAAGTTTGTACAATTGTTGAAATATTTATACTTATTTTTATATATTCTGCCAACAAAAACATATCATCCCATCAGCGTAACACCCTCTTTGCATTGGTTGCGTGTATTATAAAATCATGATACACTCAAAAAGCGATAAGAATAATTTCTATATAATAAGGAGGAATTGATTCGTGGCAGTTATTCGAATTGACAAATATCTTGCAGATGCCGGAATCGGCACACGTTCCATTATTAAAAAAGAACTGAAAAAAGGATATGTCACGGTGAATGGGAATACAATCCAAAAACCGGAATATAAAGTAGATCCTTCAACCGATATCATTACTTATCTGAATGAAGAGATTCATCTCGAAGAATACGAATATTACATATTGAACAAACCGGCAGGTTACGTCAGTGCAACCCGGGATAACACAGCTCCAACCGTATGCTCACTTGTTGCTTCCGCCCGCAAGGATTTGGCACCGGTTGGGCGATTAGATAAAGATACCGAGGGATTACTTCTTATTACTAATGATGGTGTGCTTGCTCACCGTCTGCTTTCGCCAAAACGGCATGTAGATAAGACCTATTTTGCGATCATCAAAGGAATCGTAAAGGATACCGACGTCGCTGCATTTGCCAACGGGCTGGTTATCGGTGACGAAGATCTGAACGTGGCAATGCCTGCGGCACTTACGTTTTATCCTTACACAGAAGCACAGGCAAGACAGCCTTCTCTTCCGGATCATTTGAAACAGCTTGCATTGAATGCAGATAACGATAACCTCTCTTATATAGAAGTAACACTTCATGAAGGGAAATTTCACCAGGTAAAACGAATGTTTCAGGCAGTTAACAAAGAAGTACTATATCTGAAGCGAATCCGGTTTGGTGCCCTTTGTCTCCCGGAAGATCTTGCATCAGGGGAAAGTCGTCCTCTTACCGAAGAAGAACGAATGCTTTTGCTGGATTCATCCGGCAATTAAACCATATAAGGCGAATTTGCACTTTAGCAATTTAAAGTGTTGACATCTTCATTTTCTGATATTACAATAAATGCAGTAAATATAATGGAAAACGGAGTGAACATTTATGAATACAAAGGAACATTTCAGCATTGGATTTATTGGCTTAGGACTCATTGGCGGTTCCATTGCCAAATCAATCCGACGCATCTTTCCGGATACTGAAATATTAGGCTACGACGTAGATCAGGAAGCCCTGCGGCTTGCCTTAGACGATCATACATTATCAAAGACCGTAACATCCATCGAAGCTATGCATAATTGCGATTATATCTTTTTATGTGCTCCGGTGCATTATAATATCGCATATCTTCCTATATTAAAGCGCATCATGAAAGACAGTTGTATCTTAACCGATGTAGGAAGTGTAAAAAGTGATATCTATCAGGCAATTCACGACCAGCAATTAGACGATTACTTTATCGGCGGCCATCCTATGGTCGGCTCCGAACGAAGCGGTTACGAAGCCGCACATGACCGGCTGGTGGAGAATGCTTACTACTTTGTAACACCTTCCGAGGCGGTCGCAGATGATAAAGTATCTGCATTCCGAACTTTTATCGAGGATCTGGGTGCAATTCCAATCTTATATAGTCCGGAACGACATGATGAGATTACAGCATATATCAGTCATATACCACATGTCATTGCTTCCTCTTTAGTGAATTTAGTTGCTGTTCAGGACGATCAGAGTGGAATGTTAAAGCAACTGGCTGCCGGTGGATTCAAAGATATAACCCGTATTGCTTCCTCAAACCCGGTTGTCTGGGAACATATCCTGTTAAGCAACCCGGTCAATATAGTAAAGGGATTACAGACATTTCGTAACGAGATTGATACAATGATCGATGCCATTCAGTCCGAAGATGCCCGCGGAATCTATTCTTTCTTTGACAGTGCCAAGGATTACCGCAATTCCATTCCGGAACATGCGACCGGTGTGATCCGGGTAAATTACGAAGTATACATTGATATTCCGGATGTTCCAAATGCAATCGCAAAGGCAGTAAACATCATCGGCGATGCCGGAATTAACCTGAAAAATATTGGCATCACCCATAACAGAGAAGATAATGAAGGTGTATTACGGCTTTCTTTCTATGATAACGACAGTGCAATCGCTGCCGCAGAACAATTAAAGCAACATCAATATACAGTTTATGAACGATAGGAGAAGAAACATCATGCAGATCAGACATTTTAACCAATTACGTGGAGAACTTACCGTTCCCGGTGACAAGTCCATTTCTCACAGAAGTATTATGCTTGGTTCCCTTGCCAGAGGAACAACCGAAGTAACCGGATTCTTACAAGGAGCCGATTGTCTATCTTCCATCTCCTGTTTCCGGAAAATGGGAATTACAATCGAGAACGATCCTGCTACCAATACTGTACGAATTCACGGCAACGGTTTACACGGTCTGACCGCCCCTTCTGCCACCTTAGATGTTGGAAACAGTGGTACTACAACCCGTTTAATGTCCGGTATCTTAGCTGCACAGCCATTTACCTCTACGGTAGATGGGGACGCTTCTATTCGTAAACGTCCTATGGGCCGGATCATGAAGCCCCTTTCTTTGATGGGGGCCTCTTTCCACAGTCTGGAGACAGAACAATGTGCTCCATTTACCGTATCCGGCGGTCATCTTCATGGAATCCATTATGATTCCCCTGTTGCTTCCGCGCAGGTCAAGTCCGCAATCCTGTTAGCCGGGTTATATGCAGAAGGCGCAACCAGCGTGACTGAACCGGCACTATCCAGAAATCATACGGAATTAATGTTTGAATCGTTCGGAGTTGATATCAGAAGCGAAGGAACGACCGCTACTGTCAGACCTGCAGCCGAACTACATGCGCAGCATATTGAAGTTCCTGGTGACATTTCCTCTGCGGCATATTTCATTGTCGCCGGGCTGATCACTCCGAATTCCGAGATCACGATACGCCATGTCGGGATCAATCCGACCAGAGACGGTATTCTTACTGTATGTAGGAATATGGGTGCAGATATTACACTCTCTAATGTGAAACAGGATGTTGGAGAACCGGTTGCCGATATTACCTTACGCACCAGCAGTCTGCACGGTTGTACCATTGAAGGTGATATCATTCCAAAATTGATCGACGAGATCCCGGTTATCGCCATTATGGCTGCATTTGCCGATGGAACGACCACGATCAAAGATGCACAGGAGCTGAAAGTCAAAGAATCCAACCGGATTGATGTTATGGTCGATAACCTGTCTGCCATGGGAGTGGATATTGAAGCAACCGACGACGGTATGATCATTCATGGCGGCAAGCCTCTTCATGCTGCTACGATCGATTCCAGACTCGATCACCGGATCGCTATGAGTTTTGCTATTGCCGGCGGTCTTGCAGATGGGGATACCGAGATCCTTGGTGCCGAATGTGTTAATATCTCTTATCCGGGATTCTATCGTGATTTGCTCCGCTAAATAAACGATTTCCTTTTTGTTTTAATCAAGTCAAAAATAAAAAGATGTTCTGCCACGTTTCTTAGTGAACAGAACATCTTTTTTATAAATCTCTTTTTCTATCAAATCTTAATTTAATCATGAATATACATCGCATCCCCCATGTAGAGGGCGTGCCTTCATTTCACTACTTATGTACCGCTACTTTGTAGCTCCTTCTTCCTATTATAATAACCGACTTTACGCCAGTTGGCAAGTCAGTAGTTTACTTTTCTTCCGCAGGTGCAAATAACTCACTTGTTCCGTCCAGAACTCGCTTCTCCTCATCCATCTCAAAGAACCACCCAAACAATTTGAGGGCTTCATACCCTTTCAGCAGTTTATCCGCCTTTTCTTTGGCGTAGCGTCCGCTATAATCATAGGTTTCTCCTACCGTATTCATCGACCCATGCAGAAACACAAGCATTTGATGTGTGATGCTCAATCCTTGGAACGTCTCAGTTGCCTGCTTTCTCTCTTCTTCGCTGTACTTCCACTCATCGTCCTCCAGGAAAAAGCCTCTCGCAATCGAACCGTACAGACCGTAACCAATCAGCACAAGGGCTTCCCAGATTTTTTCTCTCGCTGCGTTTTCGTCCTTAAGAGCCGGGATTTTTCCAAAAATAATTCCGGAGATAAAATCTTTTCTTCTGGCAGCACTTCCTTTCAGAATTTCCTTTACCTCTTTTGACTTTCTATCCTGCTCTTTCTTCGCCAGCTCTTCTTTTGTCAGCTTCTTCTTTTCCTTCGGAGCTTTCGTAACGATTCTCAAATCTCGCCATGTCTCATACCAGTACATCTGCCCTTTCTGCTCTGGCAGTTCAATCTCATCCGGCACATCGTCTGTCAAGTTAATCTCTATCACCGTTTTCCACTTTCCATTGTACATCTGCTGGGAATACTGCTCCGGTGCTTTCTCTACTCCCATCTTTTTCAGCTTCGCTTTGAGCTTCTTTGCGTTCTCTTTCTTCTTAGCATTTGTAATCTCGTTCTGAACCCGGCTCACAATATCTCTGGAGCTGCTGGCCTTATCCAGAATCTCATTTCGCATTTCTACATCCTTGATTTTCTCCAGTTCGTACAGGTCTTTCAATGTGAGCTGAAAAGCATCGTCCTGCTGCTTCTCTTTCAATTTCTCCTGGTCCAGCTTCGCAATATTCAGCCTATGCCGGACGGTTGATTTACTGAATCCGGTCTTTTCTGCAATCTGGTCTTCCGTATCTCCCAAATCGAGCATCATCTGGAATCCCTGGGCCTGTTCCTGGATGGTAAGGTCTTCACGTTGAATATTCTCCAACAGCATGATACCTACTTGCTCTTTACGGGAAATCTTGCTTCTAATCTGGCATGGAACTTCTACCAGGCCTGCTAATTTTGCCGCCTCCAGTCTTCTATGTCCTATCAGTGCATGGAAATCACTGATTACCGAAACCTTATCGGCATCCGGCTGATCTTCCGGGTCTGCCGTCAATGCACTTGCCGGAATAACCGTCAAGTTCTGCATGACTCCATGCTTCTTCATTGATTCTGCCAACTCTGTCACATCTCCGAGGTCTTTTCTCGGATTATCCGGATGCGGATATATATTCTCCACTCTGATTTTTACAACTTCACTGCTCTCCATTACTTTTCCTCCTTTTTCTTTTCAAATTTCAGACCCAGCTTTTTCCCGTCTTCCAGAATCCTCTGCATCTCTGCCTCATACTCTCCAGCACTCCGCACCGGTGCAAACGTCATTCTAGTGCCGCTCTTTGTTGGTTTTCCCATTTTCTGCAGTACCGCACCTTTTGTCTGGAGTTCATCCAGTCTGATGCTGATGACTGCAATCTGATAGAATCTCTCTTTCTCATCGAACAGCTTTTTTGTCATCCCCGGAAACATCGTCTGATATTTCATGATTGTGATCTTGTGTTCCATCATCGCCCTCCTTCACATTACTCCGCCGGGAACTCATACACGATGTTCTTCTTGTACATTGCCGGTCTTGTTGCCTGGGCCGCAGTGTCGAAGAACTCAACCGTATAACATTCATTTTCATATGCTCCGCAGAAATCTTTCAGCACCTGCAAGCACCGTTCCTTTGTCTGATACTCTGCAATCTCTTCCAGACAACCATCAGATATGCAAATTGTGTGTCTGACGGTTTCCTTCTTTCCCTTGTGGTCTACCTGTTCTGAATATTCCAAGGCGTTAAAGGCTCTTCCGAACCACAACACCTTCTCTTTATTCTGGCTTACAATCAGCATCTTCCTCTTCCTCCTGCTCCCAGAACTCATTTACAACTTCCTGGACTACTGCATATTCCAGATCACCGTTATTCTCCAACATTCTATCCTCTAACTTCTCTGAAATAGAAATGAACACCTTCTCCGGAAGTTCGTCTACACTCTCTCCTGCCGCAGCACACACATCTTTTCCCCACTGTACTTTTTCAGACTTTTTTCTTTTCTCGTATTCATGTTCTGCATACGCATCCGCAAGGTCCAGAACCGCATTCAGTTTATTGTTATCCGGCTCATCCCGGAACATATCTTCCAACTCTCTCATAAGTTCTTCTCTATCCATTTTCTCACACCCTTTCATTCCATTTTTCTCTTGCCTCTTTCTGCGCAAGCTTCTTGTGTCCGTTCCAGTCCCTCACTGATACATGAGGTCCGAGACTTCCGCACTTCGAGCAACAAACTCTATATCCGTTGTTACCCATCCTACGGATTCCCACTCTTCTATCTCTGCAACCGCAGAACGGGCATGGTTCCAGCTTTACCAAATTATTCTCCATGACTCCTCCTGTCTGCCCTTAATTTTCTCCGGCACATCTTCTTGTGCTGCCACATCCCTGCAGAACCGCTCCGAACAACTGAAATCCGTAAATGAACCCCTGCATTTCTGACTCTATCGCCACATCGTATACCGCAGACGTTATCGCCGTATCAGCTTTCGCACCCGGAACCTGTGCTTCCATAACCGCTCTCAGCCGTTCGTAGGCCTGCGTCAGTTCCGGAATTTCCCGGTTTTCGCCCTTCGGACCAGTAATAAACTGATTGAACAGTTCCCGGACGTCCTTATATCCGTTCTCCGCATCCTCCACCAGTTTCTGACCGCTTACCCGGCAACGAAGCTCTTTTTCCATCTTCTCAATGCCGGTCTTCTTTTTACCGTAGCATCTATCTCTTTTCATTCTCGTCAGATAGAGCTTGCAGGCTTTTTCAGTCAGTTCCCACATCGGGTACTCCTGGTGTCTTGCCTTGAACTGTGCCATTTTGAACTCTGTCTGCTCCATCGGTTCCAGCTCCACGATAAGCTGTGCGATTCTGCGATATGTAACCGAGTGATATTCCTGGAACATATCCGCCACCTCCCGGCTTGTCATGATGGTTTTTCCAACCTCTACCGGCTTCTCTTCCTCACATACATCCACCACTGCCATCTGTGAGATAATCTTCTTTACATCGTCCATCAATTCTACGATCTGCTCGCTTCTCTTCATAACCTGCCAGCTCCTTTCTTCAAAGCACATAACGTACAACACGCTCCGTCGAGTTTGCTATGGCAAATCACGCCTGCATCCTCCGGTCTTTTCCAGCAAAGTGCTCCACATACCGGGCAACGCACCTTTTCCCATCCTTCCTTTCCTTCCGGCACACTGGCTAACAACGGCATACACAGCCAACCGCCTCTGTCCGATTCTTTCCTCGGTTCAATCTTCATACCGCTTTTCCCCCTCTCTCATCCAATAATTTTTTCAGCTCTTTTACAACCGGATGCCAGCTTCTGGTTCCTCTCACTCTCCGGTACACATCAGCCAGAACTGCATCGCCGCCAGGAACAAAGGCTTCCATTCTGGCCTGGGTCATTCTCATATCGTGGAACCCATCCGTAAATCTAAGTTCATCTCTGTCTTCGTATAAAACAACTCTCTTTGCTCCCAGACGGCCCCAGGCTTTGACATTTACCGTCCGCTCCGTTCTCTTCATCACACATCTCCCTCCTTTGCAAATCTGCTGTTGAGGCTTTCCATGATTGCCTCCAGTCTCTTCGCTCCGATTCCCGGTGTCTCGCTGATTGCTTTCTGCACTTCCGTAATGTCAATCCCAGGAACTGACCGCCTGCCCTCCTCATACGCTGTCTGGTACAGATTCTTGCAGAAGTTCTCAAACTGCTGCCGGTCCATCTTCTTCACTCTTTTATAATCTTCTCTCCGGAGCATATAGCCTGCTCCGGATTTCATATTTCTTGACTTATTCATGATCTCTGCCTCCCTACTTCGCCAGCTTCTTCATTGTCTTAAAAAATTTCTTCATGCTCTTCATAAACTTTTTCATGCTCCACACCTCCTCAAATCACTGACAAATCGCTATATTTTTGTACTGCTCAACATCCATGTTTTCTCCTGTAAAGCAGTGTCCTCTATACTCCCACATTCCTTTTCCGACCTTTAAAAAGGTGGCATATGTTTCCGAATACCGCTTTGTTTTCGGATTCACTGCGGTACTATGCGGTTCTCCCACCTGGAAATATCCCATTTTCATCGTTCTGGGTGGCAGGATATTCAGAAAGTAGTCAGCTACTCCTTCATCCACCACTTCTCCCGGCTTACAATATTCATCCCAACTTCCGCAGTCGCTCTTACACCAACCATCAATCGTTTTCAGTTCCATCTTTAATGCACTTTTCCTTCCTCTCTTTTACTGAGTAATCCTGTTTTTTCTAAAGCATCTGCCGCAGGCAAGGCTCTTATCTTTCTCATAATGTCTAACAATGTTCCATAATTCTTGGGAATACCATCATCACACTTAATATCTTCAATGAGTTTCAGCACATCTCGCCTGCGGATTAAATCGTTCTCTGCAACGTTCCCTTCCTTCTCTGCATTCTGCTTTTTGGGTAACACAAACTTGATATAATAATCTGCGTAACCATATTTTCTTATAAGTTTGCATCTTTCCTTTTCTCTGGTTCTCGGTCTATTGTTCATTAGCACCCTTCTCTCTTTCTGATTTCCGAAGATGCCTTGTCAAGTGCCTTTAATAATCTCGGAGATGCAGTGACCTCTTCCCAGGTCAGTCCCAGGCTATCCAAAGTGTCTTCAAAATCTCCGGTATATCCGTACTCGTGATTATCCAGTTCATACTTAAACATCTGGTAAAGAAAGCCGGTTCCATCTTCGTCAGCCGCCTTTGCTGCCTCCATCTCGGCGTTGTGCCGGTCCAATACCTCATGGAAATGCTCGTGATCTTTCTTCTGGATGAACCCACCGCCCGGAATCCGATAAATCTTATCCAGGTCTTTCTCCGGGTCAAGTCCCCATTTTCCCATCATTTCATCAAACTGCTTATCTGAGAACGCAAACCCCAACGGCAGCTCATTGAACTCTTTCTGCTGTCTGTCTCTTAACTCTCTATAGCTCTCCATCTTAACTTTCCTCCTCAAACTCTGCCATCTTGCTTCTGTCAAATTTCATTGCCGGATATTCGCAGTAACCGCTTCTCCGAGTACGCCCGGTTCTCTCCGCAAATCCGTTTTCTTCCAGAAGAGCTACCGCCCAAGGGCAATTATTGGTGTCAACATACGCCTCATCTTCTGCCAACGAATGATCGCACAGGCAGGTGGTTACTCTCGCAATAGGTCCATCCCATCTGTTATAAATTTCAACAGCAACGCTATTGTCTTCCACATACTTACCGACTCTTAACTTACAGTCCTTATACTCTGAATACTCCGTCTTAACATTCAAACTTGCCATATCAGTTCTCCTCTCTTCCCATTTCCTGGGATAACTGTTTTCTGATTTCCAACTCCGGTGCATCTTCTCTTTTTAATCTGCTCAGACACATTCCACTGTCATGTACCGTAAAATGAATATAACCTTCTGCACTCAATGTAATGCTTACCAGCTTTTCTGCCGTTCCATGCTGGCCTGCAATCTCCGTCAGCTTATCCAGTACCGGCATTACTTCCCTGCTCAGTTCCGCAAACTCTGCCTGTCTCACTTCATTTCCTCCTTTACTCTGGCGAACATATCAAAATCCTCGCACATATCGCATTCACTGCTGCTTAAAATATTCTGGCAAACCTGGCATTTCGGGTTTAACCGTCTGTAATAATCCGGATGATTCTTTTTCAAATCCTCAATCGTGAACAGTGCCACTTTTCTATCCTGCATACTCTACTCCTCATGCTTTTTCAGAATCCCCTCTGCCTCTTTTAGCAGAGCAAGGTATTTATCATTCTCCTTTTTCAATTCCTCTTCCTTCCGCTCCTTTTCCTTGTAAAACTCCTCATTTTTCAGCTCATCTTCCCACCCATTGATGAACTGCCGCAGCTCCCGGACATTGTTAAATCCGCACTCATCTTCATAATCGTTTCTGGCAGTGAAGATGATGTACTTCTTTTCTCTGCGCTTATCGTCAATGGCAACCCCAAAATACAATTCGTCTCTCCGTTCCTCGTCAAGCGGCTCAAATCTCACATCATCGTAAAGTGGACCGACCATCGGGCAGTTATTCTTAAACCACACCCTGTAGTTATCCAGAATGTAATCACTCGTAATCCCTTTTAAGATGCTCCAGATTTTTGCTAACCGGCCTGCAAGTGCTTTTTCATCGCAGAACCAGTCATACCATCCGGCCTCAATCTGGGTCTTTCTGTCTTTTGCAAGGAAATCTCCCTTGCGGTATCTCTCACAAAACTCTCTCAGCGTCATGTCCGCCATCTCTATTCCTCCTCGTAATCTTCGTAATCAATATCTGCATACTCACAGATACCTTCATAGCTCGTGCCGTTCTCATACATATTTTTCAATGATGCTCCAAATATTGTGCCATCCCACTGTCTGATTTTGCTTTCAATCTCTTCATTCAGCCGGGCATTGCTTCTGTCTGCCATACTCTCACTCCTCTCCTACATTTCCAGATGCTCAATTTTAATGGCTTCGTCTACTGCATCTGCTCCGTATCTTTTTTTCAGATAAGAAACTGCCACATCCCACTCATGCGGATTGTTGACCGTCTCAAATAATTTCTTAGCCTCTGTAATGCACTGTTCCACTACCAGGTCTCCTTTCGCAACTCTGATGATTCGCTTTCTCAGCTCCTCCACCTGTCTCTGTGCCTGTGCCATTGCCCGGTCAAGCGTCTCTGCATAGTTCGCAGCCTCCATCATATTCTTGATGATTGGCATTCCAAGGACCTTATACAACTCTGCTATCTGTTCCTTACCCTCTACCTCGCTGATGGACGGATGCCATGTATACACATGCTCCACGATGGAATAATCTTTCTGGCTTATCTCAGCCCCAATTCTCTTTTGAAATTCCTGTTTTGTCATACCTTCTACGCCTCCTCAACTTTCTTGTAATCTTCCAGGATGCTCAACAGCGTCCCTTTTCCAATTCTGAACTTCTGCTTGTGCCCGCATCTGGTTCCCATATAATTGACAACCGTTCTTTCTGGAAGCTCATGCTTTATGTACTGGATTATGTAATAATGACCATCTCCATGATGAACAACGTCTATGTATTTGTGCTCATTCCGGATGTTCTGGTATGTAGCCTTTTCAGTTCTGTTTGCTCTTGATCTCTTTGCCATATTCTTCGCTCCTTTGAATTATTACTTCGATTTTGCGAACCTTGCAGGTAAAAAAATAAGCCTACTTCCAACAAAGCTCTCTTACTTTGTCTGCTCGGCTACCAAATCCATACTTTTCAAGCATCTCCAAATCTGCTTTCACTGCCTCATCTTCCAGCGTGCATCCACAATCACTCAAAGAATACAGCTCATCTACGATTTCATCAGCAATGCTTTCTTCTCCAGCTTCCAGGGCTTTTTCAATGAACACCCACAGCATCTTCTGTGCTGCATCCCATTCCGGATAACCAAATTCATTTTTATCTCTTTCACTTAACAGGCTTCTGTATATTACTAATGCGTTCATCTTGACTACCTCCGTTTGTATCGTGTATTTGTTTTGTTATTTTGTAACTTTATTATACTTCTATTTCTCGAACGTGTCAAGTGTTTTACTTCTATTTTTCAATTATTTTTACCAGGGCGATTTCATATCCCAACGCACTTACGATTTTCTCCAACGTATCACAGCGAATACCGCATTTGCTTCTGGAAATAATCTGGTTCGCATACTGTCTGCTCACCCCGATTTTCTTTGCCAGGTCCACTGGTCGCAACTCCTCAACTTCCAGAACCTTTTTTATCAGCTCGTTGCAGTCAGTTCCTCTAATTTCTTCCATCCTCTACCTCTCTTTCAATCCAATCAGCAACTATCATTCCACAGTTATCAGCTATCTGATACAGAATCTCCGTATCATCCCAGGTGTAATTGTTCAGAAAATCTGCCAGGCTCTCCCACCCCATTCTCTTCACAATCCGCTTCGCATCGTTCTTTTTAATCTCGAACCAGGTCAAGTGTTCATCCTTAAATCTGACGTCCCGGCATCTGTCCTGTACATAGGTTTCAAGAATCAGTCTTCCAAACATTTCCTACTCCTCCTCAAACAGCTTGCTTGCTTTCTGGGCCAGCATCTCATTTCTTCCGGATTTATCATCAAATATCCGGTGGCACTCCTCCAACAGCTTGTCTACTCTTTCCTGGGTTACTTCCAGGCCTGTACTCCGGATTGCTTCTTCCAGGTCTTCCAGATACCAATCTTCCCTGTGCCAGATAGCGTTTGCCCTGCGGTAAATCTCATCAATTATCTTCTGTCGATTTTCCTCGGTTGCCTCCAACAGCCACTCAAAATTCAGTTTCCCATCCTTGGTTGTCGGATTGTACTTTCCGGAACATCTGCCCTGCCGGTCCGTTACATAGGTCTGAACGCCCCACCACGTTTCCGGTTCTTTATCTATGAATCCCTTTCTCTTCCACATTGCCGGAAGTGAATGCTTTCCATGCGTGTTTTCGTTCTTTCGGAACTCTACTACAATTTCCTCTCCCAACGCATTTCTGTCTGCGAAGGTAAACCACCAAACCGGCGGTACTGTATGCTCACACCGATATACTTTTCTCATTTTCCTGCTCCTTTCGCTAATGATTCAGCAATCGCCTCCATCATACTCTGCGATAATTCCAGATACTGCTCTACGATATAGAATTTAGCGCTCTGCCCGTTCTCATCCCATATTTCAAAATACTGGAATCCCCGTTCTTCCTCGGCTTTATCCTCCTGCACCTTCACATACTCTCGTGCCTTATTCTCAACGATTTCATCCAGTTTCTTCATGACCGTCTCCAGGTCAATCGACACATCCACCACTGCACACCCATTTGTAAATTCGTTCTCCCAGAACCCATGCAGGACATACACCACAATTTTCTTTCCGTCCATCCTGGCATCCTCCCTATCCGTAAATAACATCATCGAATATCGCATACTGGATAATCATGTCTGCCACTGTCGCATCTACCATGCAACAATCCAGTTCATAAACGCCTTTGCTGCATCCCACAGAATCTGTCGCATCCACCAAGATATTGTACGGCTTGTCTTCATCCTCCAGATACTGTTTTACTCCGTTGAGCAACTTTTCCTTGTTCAGTTCTCTCTTCTTGCCGTCCACTGAATCATGCAGGACCAGAATTCCTCCTCTGCCGATCTGCTCCGATGCAAATTCTCCGAGATACTTTCCTTTGACTTCTGCTCGCTTGCACCAGTAGCAAATGCCGCCCTCCAGTGCCGTTGTAACAATATCGTCAATGTCCTCTGTGCTGATTCGCACGCTTATCTCAGCCTTGATTTCCTCATACTCTTTTCCCATCAGTCTTCCTCCTCACATCCTACTCTTTCTACATAGTCCACGCTGTCCGGCTCGCATTCAAATTCCGGGTATAAAGACAACCACAGTTTCTCCAGTTCGTTTATACCATTTGCGGTCAGCTCTGTTTCATCTCCATCGTTGAATCCGATTCTGTATACGCTCGGCTTCTTGCCTTTTCTGACAATGCCTTTCGCTGCTCTTCTCAGTCTCATTACTCCTTTTCCTCCACTCCGGCAAACTCCAGGATTTTCTCTCTGGCAAATCCCTCAATCACTTCCAGGTAGTTTCCCGGCCACACATCCTTGTTCGGCTCGTAGGTTTCTGTGAACTCATTCGCCCAGTCAACAAATTTCTGTTTCCAGGTTATGCTATCAATGTCTGTCAGTGTCTCAAACAGATACTCGCTCTCGCCTTTGAGCTGTTCCAACATCATAGCTATCTCCATCAGATTTTCCGTCTGTTCGTTATATTCCAGCATCACGCCACCTCCTACTCTGTTCTTACCAATCCACCGTTTGCAGGTGCAATTCCGATACTTCCCAGTTCGGAACAATCCGGTGCATCCAGGTTCGCCACATACGCAAGTGAAATCCTCCCGTCCAGGTCTTCTCTATCCAGTTCCCACTCTTCTTCCTCTGCACTAACATACAACAACGCCAGGCATCTTCCAAACACCATATTGCTCAATATTGCAGCGTATACAATACCGCCACTTTCTTCTTCCCAGTCGGCAACAGCTTTCTTCTCCTCATCGTTCAAATCATACAGAATACCTGCCGTCTCAGATTTAAGGACCGTTCCCTGCTTTCTGAATTTTGTGATTACCTGCGGCATCATTCCCAAGCGGCACATACGACCAACCGCTTCTTCTACCATTTTTGCTCTGTCCTGCTGATTCTTTGCATCCATTATTTCTTATCCTCCATTTTCTTCTCTAAATCTTCCAGTCCGAGTGTTGCATTTACGAATGCCAGCGCACATGCGGCTCCGATACATTCTCTGATTCCGGTTGAAACTCCGACAATCAAACACACCAGCATAGCCAGTGAAAACATTCTTCTGCTTTTCTTCATTTACTTTCTGCCTCCTCTGTGATAAACTTGGTAGCACGAGGAGAACTTGTCTCCCCGGCTACCGAGCTGTTTTTCAGAACATTACTTGAACCAGGTCAAAACTGCCGTAACAACTGCTATCAGCATTGTTACTATGGAAATTACGATATGTGTCCAGCATTCATAAATTTCAATTTTGGTCTTCTTCAACTGCTCTGAAAGCAGCTCTTCTTCTTTTTCTTCAATCCTGCGTTTTCTTTTTCCCAACGGGCAATTCCTCCTTTCTCATTTGTTCTGTCCTCTGCATTCCTACGGGGTTGGAACCGTCTGACAAGCATATGTACTATTCCATCAACCTTGCCGCCTGCATTACTTTGTATCGTATATTTGTTTTGTTATTTTGTAACTTTATTATACTTCGATTTCTCGAACGTGTCAAGTGTTTTGCTTCTATTTATCAATTATTTTTCGAGCTGTCGAATTAGTGTGTGTAGCATCTTTGCAACGCAAAGTGCTATTCTTTTTTATCTCTTTATCTATCTTTATCTCTATCTCTTACTCTATCTCTAATTATGGTGTAGAAATCATGTAAGAAATCTTACAAGGTTTTATATATAGGAAATGTTTTTACTTCGATTTTTCGACTTATTCACATTATCAACATTCTTCCTGTGGATAACTTTGGAGCTCAGATTGAACTTCGCAGAATTGCATTTTTAACATATAGGTCTATAACATCGTACACGCTTCTATACCGGCTTTTAGCTCTTAGGCATAAGTTAGTATCTAAAAACGTCTATCGTTACTCAGGCACATTTCGTCAAATTTGAAGGGGATTTTTTGTGAATTTTGTATATTGATTTATTCTACGGACTTGCTCCGCAATAAAAAAGAAGCCCCGGCAGAACACCGGGGCAATGTGACATATTTTCCTTTTTGACCAAAAGAGGTGTGCTTAATTTTCTTAGTTCCTTGCCTTAAAGGCATTATTTGATGTATACCTTGCCATCGTAATAAGCAGCCATCCAACCGCTCGGTGCTTTCATCCAGATATCGTTTCCGACATTCCGAACTTCCTGGCACGTTACGACCGTTCCTGCATCCAGGCAGCCATCATTGTCCTTATCGTGTTTCTGGCCGTCAGCCGTCAACTGCGAATGTTTCTTTGCGCTGTAGTTTGTTCCTGGACCTGTACGAACTTTCAGTTCTACCTGCAAAGTGTACTCATGTCCAGCAGTGTAAGACGGAGTGTTCTTCTTTTCCGGAACACTGGCTGCTGTCTTTCCGTTGTAAGCAGAAACCAGCTTACTCTTAGATACCGGTCCGTACTTGCCGTCCTGCTCCAAACCGTAAAATGCCTGGAACGCAAGCAGAGCTTTCTCTGTGTCTCCGCCAAAAGAACCGTCTACTCCGGAACTTCCGCAGGAGAATCCGCAACCGATCAGCATTTTCTGCATTTCTTTTACTGCGTCCCCGGAATCGCCTTTCTGGAGATAATTTCTCACATTAACCGTTCCGGATGCAGATGCTGTCACTCCGGTGTAACGGTACACATGAATCCACGGCTTATTGTAATAGCTGCGGATGCAGATTTCTCTACCGGTCTGATCTCCAGACTTTCCTCCTGTGACCGTTCCTTTCTCGTTGATACTTGCGTGCACCAGTTTACCATTTCCGCAGTAGAATGCTGTGTGTCCATTTCCGAGCAGGACATCTCCACGGATCATTCCGCTACCGGTTGCCAGATCCACGGATTTTACAACATCCTTGAATCCGATTTTTGGCAGAACCTCCGGCATGTTGCCTGTATAGGTTGCTCCGCTTGACTTTGCCGGGATTCCGGCCTCTTCCAAACATCTGATTACCAGCCCGGAACAATCGTAATTCGGTTTGCCCCAACGGTCTACCTGGTCGTAACCGTGTGAATCGTCCAGGGCGATTGCCTCTGCTCTTGCTACTGCATTTTCAATTTTGCTCACTTTGTTTTCCTCCTTCTTCTGATTCTGGTAAATCTTTAAATACTGCTCCCCGTAAGAAGCCCTTGTTTTCTTCACTGCCGAACCTACATTCGCCGGAGCCTCGAACTTGACTAAGAAGATATCGGACGCTTCCTGCACTGAGGTTGCGGTCTGCAATACCTTCCAGACACTCTTATAGCTCGTCTTCAATTCGCTCAGCATGTACTCTGTCTGCGTCTTCGCATCTCCGATGGACACTCCTCTGGACTTAACCAGATCGTAAAGGCCGGCCTTTCTTCCGGCAGATGTCCACTGGCAGAATCCGTAACCGTACTGCCTGGAATCTCCCAACGGATGCAGGAATAACGCTCTCGTTATCTTTCCGGAGTCTACTGCTTCCGTGTAGGTATCGTCCGTGTATTTATAGTTCAATTTCTTCTCACAGAGATTTTCCAGATTCCGGGGATTCGCTCTGGATTCTGCGTAAATATTCCCCATAGCCGCACATGCACCATATATCGTGCAACCGGCAGCCATCAAAGCGTCAAACAAAATATCTGTGTATGTATTCCGTTCTATTGCCATTTGTAAATTCTCCTTCATTCACAAAAAAAGGGCAGGGATTTCTCCCCACCCGGTCATAAGTATGTGTCCTCTTCTGGGTCCATCTCATCATCATCTTTCGGATGCAACTGTCCCATCTTGTCCATCAGCAAAAATGTCAACGGAACGAACACCGCAAACAAAATTACCAACGGCCAGAAGATTCCTGCCATCAGCAACAGCACTATCACAAGCGGATAATTCGGCTTGCTTGGCTCATAGTACATGCCATTGTCCTGGCAGTACAGCTCTTCGTCTTCATCTTCCATCCGGCACAATGTCCGAATGCCCCAGATGTAGACCGGCTGACACAGCAAAATCCCCAAAAGGTACACCAATAGGATTTTTAAGCCCATAGCTCCTCTCTCCCTTCTCCGATCAGTTCTGAGAGCCATTTACCTTTCCATCGTCCAAAAGGTCCTTAACTTCCTTGAACCACCAGTCAATAATTTTCAGCAGTACCTCTTCGGACATGATTACCTGCAACCACTTAGGCAGCAATCCTCTTGCCTGCTGTACTACCCATTTCAGTTTCTTTTCTCCCTGGCCGGACTCTTTGTAGATATGTTCAGCGTGCAGGAACAGCTTGTACACCTCTTTCCGGATGCCATCCAGTCCCTTCGCTTTCGCATACTGATATACGACCACTGCTGTCACAACGACCAGCACTGCGATCACCAGAATCAGAACCGGAATCGGCACCTGGCTTAAAAAATTCAATAATTCCATAGAATCAATCCTCCTGTTATACTTTGTAATCTCTTGATAGTTCCCTGTAGCGTTTTTAATTGTTTGAATGGGGAAATTATTGCCTAAACGCTATAAAGGCGAATATCGGGCAAATATAGCCTTCTATTTCATTCCCCTGTGATATGGTTCACTCCCTGCCTTGTCAGAAAATTCTCCAGATCATGTTTCTGCTCCAGCTCATAATTTAATGCAGCGTGCATATCTCCGTTGCACTTCGCATCCGGAATCCTCTGCACCGCCTTTGCTGTAGCTTCTGACAAACAAAGAGAACCGTCCAGAGCTTTCAGCATCATGTACTGGAGCTTTTCACGGTTCTCTTCTTTCTCATCCTGTTCTCTCTGCCTGCATGCACGTTCGTTCTTTTCGACTTCCGCCCGTTCTCGGATTCGCTTCTCCAACAACCAGAAACAAAATGCCACGATTGCGGACGGGATACCGGCAGCTATCAATAATTCCATTGGTATCTCCTTCCTGCTATTTCGGATTTTTGGAACTAATCTACCTTTTCGGCTGCGCTCGTATCTGCATAGGCTGTCCCTCCTCTGTTCTCAAATGTTATCTCATCATCGTCACAGTCTACATACTTCCGGCACGCATACTCAACAATGTCAAGATCTGCCTCTATTTCTTCCAGGCTCTTTGTCGGTGTTCCCTTGACCAGAAATACCAGGTCATAGATTGCCGACCAGAGCTTTGAAATAATCTGTAGCTTTGTCATTCTCTTTCTCTTCTCTCTTCCTTTTTCCGGAACAAATGATAATGCGGCTTCTCCTCTCCAAAAAACACCCACCGGATATAATCATCCAAGAAGATTCCAAGTGCTGACAAAAAGAACCACAGCACTGTGAACTGAGGGCATATCTGACCAAGAATGTTTCCCGGCATATTGCTGTAATCCCACATATGCAGTCCGAGCCACACGTTCAGAATCAATCCGAACAGAAATTCTATTGCTGTGATTCCTGCCGCCGCAATCAACTGTTGCAGAACCAGTGGCATACATCGGTTCTTCTCATTGATTGTACCGCAGATAATGAAACACAGACCTCCGCAGACCACCATTGCCGGGAATGAATAACCCCGGAAGATGATCTCTAGCAAATAATAAATGCTCCCTCCAAAAAGAAAGAGCATTGGATACTTGATTATGTTTTTCATTACGAGATACCTCCGGATGCCAGAATCTTCATGTAGTCTTTCAGTACTTCATTCTGGAACTCTTCCGGAATTTCTGCACCCCACTGGATCTGCTCCAGATCACTTGCTTTCTCTGCCGACTTGATCCACATATTCATGGCATTACAGTATGTCGTATTATAGGACACGAAAAACATTGCCCGGTCAACGATATTCTGCATATCTGCCGCAGTGAAATATTTACATGGCTGTCCGTCTTCGTGATACTCTAACTTCTCCATACCGGCTAAGAGCTGCATTTTCTTTCCGAATAAGTTGATCTGGTCTTTTTCGGTCAAGCTGAAATGCTCTGTGCCGGTTGAGATTTCAACATCAATCCCGGCATATATTGTCTTCTCACATGCCTCACTCGCATTGCTGTAAGCCTGCATACGCAGTTCCTCCAGACTGTATCTATCTGCCAGCTCTCCCTGTGTAATCCCTTCGCCTTTGCTGTACCAGTAGTCGAAATCTTCCTCAATAGATTCCTTCGATGCTTTCTCACCGGTCACTGCAAAATACACTTCATCTGCTGTATACTGGATTCCCTTGTTCTCTCCAACATCTTCCGCATCCTGCTTCTGAATGTTCTTTCGCAAAAATACGTCTGCTACACCGGAGCTTCGCAGGTAATATTCCATGCTTTCAATTTGTTCTGTGCTGCATATTACTGTCAACATGCCAATGCCTCCTTTGCTCTGTTTCTTTTACTGAGATAGCTCAGTCTTCTTTTGCAATATTTCTGTAATTCTTCAATTCCATATTTCTCCATAAACTGATGCAGGTTGCTGTTCTTAAACCAACCGTAATAAGATACTGCTCTCTGTGCCATCCTCTGGGTTACCTCATATCCTTTCATCAAGTAGGTTTTGACTTTCTTAAAAGCTCTCCTGCCCTTTAAAAAGATATGATCTCTCAGCACTGTGCAGGTTCTCTTGTACACATATCCTGCCAGATCCGCCGGGCAACCGTGGCTCACTCCATACTTGTCCTCATATTCGACATAATAGAACCTCCACGATTCCTTAAATTCCAGATGCAGTTTTTCTTCCAGGCACTGCTGTATTTTCCGGAATGCCATCATAAGATATTTCCGATTAGAGCCACTCAGAAACACATCATCCATGTACATTGCCTGGTGGCTCAACAATCGGACCTTGACCGGACCATTTCTGCGTGACCTTCTGGTAACGGTCAATTTGCTTTCTGCATAATGATACAGATAACTCATATAATAATTTGCCAGGTCTTTCGAGATAACTGAACCGACAAACAATCCTTTGTCTTTCTCTTTCATTATCAGCAACAGTTTTCTTGTCAACCACAACAACGGCTTATTCTTGTGAATATCCCTTTCCAACATTGCTATCAGCACATCAATGTCTATATTCTGATAGCATTTCCGGACATCACACTGAATCGCCACTTTCGTTCCCTGTGGATCTGTCCGAATCCACTTCTCAATTCCTTTCTTCGTATAGAGCTGACCTCTGCCTTTGATGGATGCACACTGCCATGTTCCGAATTTCTTCTCAAACAATTCCTGCAGTCCAAGGTCTGCCAGATGGTCAAATATCTGGTGCTCATACGATTCTATTTCTAAGTTCCTTTCTTTCTGTTTTACCCCTTCAATGACCGTCCTTGATACAGTCGGCGGCAAACTCAATTCTCTGTTCATCAATCTGTTATTTAATTCCAGTGCCAGATTGTGCACTGCTCCATCAAGCATATGCTTATTTCCAGTTTTCAAGAGCTTTAGAATCTTCCCAGGCGTATACTCGCAATGTCGGGAAAGCAGATTCCGTATATCCCGGCGTTTCCACTTTCCCTTAAAGCAATTCCGTATCGCCAGCTCCATCATCGAAACATCTTCGATATCTACATTCTTACAATACGTCTTCATCTATGTAAATTTCTGAATACTCCTTCTGAATCTCAAGACCTTTCGGTTTTACTACTAAGCCCACTCCGTACCCACTGTGTTACGAAGTCCGGTTGCCCGGTGCTGGTTCGACAATTTCGCACACGTGCAGGATGCTTTTCAGCATGCCGGATCAGTTTCAGATGCTGTCCGGCGAAGTACGGCATACCTCGAATAATTATTCAGAGTGACGAGCCGAGATGTTCCAGTTGCCGTTACCGAGCCAATTGTTCAGATTGGCAATCCGCAACCCGGCATTCGACCTGTTCCTCAGGTTGCCGAGCGACAGGAACTCCCCGGATACCGTAAATCCCTATATCATACATTTATTAGTTACAAAAAATTATAAGGGGCGATCCCCTCTTTGGGGCTACGCCGCCAAATTCACCCCCATAGACGATGCCCAGTCTACGACTGATCCTCGTCTTCCAGTGAGGGAAGGACGAGCCGAGATGTGCCAGAAGCCGTTACCGACCCAACGGTACAGATCGGCAACCCGCAACCCGGCAGCCGACCCGTACCACAGGGAGCCGAGCGACAGGAACTCCCTTGTGCCGTTGGCACGAGTTCCTGTATGTACTGCGTCCCCAAATCGCTTGTTACTGTCTCCACCATATTCTGAAGCCATTCTGATGTGAGGGAAATTGACATCAAACCCAAGATTTTTGATATACTTCCATGCATTTCCGGAATCCGGAATCACATAACCAAGCTTTTTGTAATGTTCATTGATTGCAGTAGCAAAATACTTGCAATCGTAACATGTATAAATTTCCTGCTGGTAGATGTCGGCATCTGCATCGTACACACCGTTCAAGATCACATCAGAACGAACCACATACTGTCCAAGTGCAAACTCGATACCAAGGAACTTGAATGGTTCTTTTCCATTCGTATTGCTGTATGGAGATCCGCACGTTCCCTTAACCTTATCCGTCGAACCGGTATGCCACGGCATAGTCGAAATACATGTAGTTGTAGATGTGTTAAACGTCACTCCTCCATTATCAACATATAATGCGTAATTTCCAGAATCATCATCCAATGCCTCAATCTTCGTTACTTTGACACGATTTGCGAGGTTGTGCATATAAGACTGACCTCGGTCTTTATTCGTACTGCTTCCCATCTCCCCAATAGATACGCAGCATCCGATTGGAAAGTATTCTGCCTGCTTTTTGGTCAAAATGATTCTTTCAACATTTTCTTCTGCAACTGCCGCCATATACTGGTCGGCAAATCCTGTACATCCTACCATGACAGCCTGCGAGTTCATATTTGCAAATACGATCATGAACAGTGTTTCCCAGATTTCTGCATCTGAGCAAGTCTCTCCGCAATACTGGTCGCCACGCTTCCGGAAGGTTGTAATCTGTCCATTATGTGACACATTGTATGCCGGGGCGAATCCAGGAAGCGAATAATACGAACTGTTAAAATTGACAGCCTGGTGCTTCGGGATCAACACATATGGTCTTACCGATCCATCTGGTCTAATCGCTGCTGTGTACGGGATGAAAGGAAATCCCGGATACTCAGATTCTCTCCATGAATCCGTAACCGAAATTTTTGTACCTTTCTTTCCAAGTGGTCCCATAATTCCAACCGTATCGATAATTGTCCGAATGTATCCTGTTTTGAGGGCGATACATACATCTCCTTTTGTTCCGTCTGTCCGGAACTCTGGTTCTCCTTTGACTGCCGTAATATGAAGCTCTCCATCTTCATCTGCATAACCGTTACACTCAACCGGTTTAAACAGTGGAATTTCATCATAGGGGTTCTCATTCCTCACTGCGTTTGTAGACGGAACCGGTGTTGCGACATCTGCGTTGTCGTCTTCTTTCGTGCCAGTGCAGACCATTGTTTCATCTGCATCCTCAAAAAACACAGAATACGTTCTTCCATCGTAATTACGGAACATCATTGGATAGCAATCATCCCTTACGGATGCCGCCGCCTGTTTCGCCTCTTCCGCCTGCGTCAGTGCTTCCTGCGTTGCTGCTTTGGCGGCTACTGTTGCCTGATTTGCATTTTCAGTCGCCGTATTTGCTGCTGATGTCGCCTGCGCAGCCTGTTCTGTAGCATCCGATGCATTTTTTACTGCCGCATTTGTTTTCTCTATAGCATCATTTGCATTTGTTGTCGCAGTCTTAGCCGCTTCTGCCGACTGATTTGCTAAAGACGTTGCTTCTGTTGCAGATTTCGTAGCTGCTGATGCATTGTTGGCTGCTGTATTCGCTGCCGTTATAGATTGCTGGATCGCTGAGTCAATCTGTTTTGCAGAATCAACGACTTTCTGTAAAGCTGTCTGCTGTGTTTTACTGGCCTCTGTAGCTTTCTCGATTGCAGTCTGCTGTGTCTTACTCTCAGACGTAGCCTTTTCTGTAGCAGTCTGCTGTGTCTTTCCGGCTGCGGTAGCTTTCTCGATTGCATCCTGCTGATTTTTACCATTGGTGATTGCCATAGTCAGATTCTGCAATGCAGCTTTGACTTCCTCAGACTTCGTGTTGATAGACTCTACCTGCTCCTGCATGGTAGTCGCCGACTGATTGACTGACTCTTTGATACTGTTGTAGCTTTCATTTTCCTCGTGAATCTTCTGCATGCAGGAGATAAAAGCTCCTCGCACCTCTTCTCCATAGACCGCATTTCTAAGCTGATCTATTTCCTGGGAAATATCTGCCATTTACTCCACCTCCTCGATAACAGGCTCCTCTCCGGCAACACTCTCTTCCGATGCATCCGGGGCTTCTTCCGGATTTTCAAAAAGCGTAATCAGATCCTCTTTTTCTTTCTCGAAAGCCTCCTGTTTCTCTTTCATCTCAGCTTCGTAATGGGCTTTCAGTTCCTCTTCGTATCTGGCCGTATCGTCCGCCAGCTCGTTTGCGGCATTTGCTCTGATTTCTGCAAGCACTCCGCTCAGAATCCCCTCTGCCATGAAAATAGGCAGCCCGTAAGCTGCCATCGTGTTTCCAACCTGCCTTGTGATTGCCTGTTTCGCATCAGCATAAATAACACTAATCGGTCTGTTTGGTTTTTTCTTTTCTTCCATCTTCTTTTACCTCCTGCTCTCTTTTGATGGTTCCTACAGCTACACTGTTTTTCGCTACCTTTTCCGGTGCGTCTCCTCTCGGAAAAATAATTTCCATCTTCTTGCCTCCTTCTTAGTTCCAGTAACCTACTATGATTCCGTTGTAAACTCTGAGATGTGAATACGTCCAACTGTTGCCATTGTTCGTGATCTCACATACAATCGGTATCGATCCGCTAAATGCGTTATACCCTCCAGCAGAAATCGAACCTATCTTGAAGTTCTTCAGCGTATACCAGTTTCCAATCAGATTGCAGCCCATATTCACACCATATTCATCGTAAATACTGTTTGCTCGGCTAAAACACAACATAGTAGTGTAGGAAGTTGCTGAGGAACTTGCTTTTTGAGCAAATGCCATATACTTTCCTTGTGGTTCCAAATCGAACACTAATCCCTTATGAGCATTGTTCCCTGACCACTGGTTCGTTCCAATCGCTCCGACATAATACCCATCTCTATAAAAGTGATTACCCGTTTCATCGAATACCGCACGCTTCTTGGAGTTCTCTACTCCGTAATTGTAAATAGCAATTTCTCCTGGGTTGATCTGCACGTATTTTGAGTTTTTGTTGAAAGCTATAATCACGTTGTTGTAATACTGTGTGATGTAAGAACCCATTTCGCCCTTGCTTACTTTTGAAGTGATGCTCTCTGCATTTTGCTTGATAGAAGAAGATAACGTTCCTTCTTGTGCCGTTGCTCTCTTCACTTCGGATTCGATGGAATCTTTTAAAATCGTCAACTGAGATTCCGAGTATGCAGACATATATCCCAGAATCTCCACGTCCGTGATATATACGGTCGTATTTGCTACATAGTTGTAAAAATACGTATAGAAATATGACGGCGTTGCATAAGATGTAAACTCGAACTCCGTCCACTCGTCACTCAGCTCTCCTGCATTGGTATAAAAGTTTTTGCTGTCAATCGTTAATCTTATCCTTGCCGTATCTGCGTCTTCTGCATTACACGCCGCCTTAAACCTAACTGTAATGTCTCCACGCTTCTTCCACGGTCTCTGATACCAGGAGATATTGTATGTCGAAGATGTGTTCTCAATCTTCGCACAGCTCTTGCTGTCAAAGGTTGTCTGTGTGACCTGGGTTGTGTTGCTCCTTCCCCAACCAGCAAACTTATCATCGTTATTTGAGAACTTTCCATTGCTACAATAGTTATGCAGTGAATTTTCATAGAGATCTGACACCGAAGCCGACACTTTGCCAACTTCTACATCTATCCTGGCATTTAGATCATCCAGTAGTTCCTGCATGTCTCTCAGACATCGGATGTTCGTGAGATACACCACTGAACCGGTATATCCGTAAACCGTGATTGCTACAGACTTCGCCGCTTTGGTAATCTTCACTTGCTTACTGTAGGTGTGAAATTCATCCGCACTATATCCACTGAAATATTCTGTAGACTGGTTCTCCGAGAATCCGTACCGTACATAAGACGGGCGGTACTTTGAGCCTTCCGGATATGCAGCCTCAACAGCAATCTTATAATTGCCAGCTTCCAAGCTTCCCAGGCTCTGCGACAATGTTACAGAACCATTTGCAGAGAACGTCAGCTTGATCGCATTCATATTTAGGAACTCCGCTTGCTCAATCGTGCAACTACCAGTTATGCCGGATGCAGTGAACTTGCTTTTATCAAGTGTCTCTTGTTCACCACCAACTATATAGTTCTTCCGGGCAACCGTTTCCTTTACACTTCGTACAGATAGCGAAATCTTATTCTCCAGGTTGGAAATGGAATTCTCAATCTCCTCTCTGGCTACTCTGACTTTATTATCAGCATGATTCTTCGCCGCTGTCTCGCTCTCTGATATCTTCGTTTCTACCGATGTCCGGTATCCGGCATCCAGTGATTCCGTTTTGACTGAATTTACCAGAAGCATCTCCCCATTGATTTTTCCATCCATGGTCAGTGCCACTCCGTCTATCGGTCCGTCATACCCCTGGCTATAATGAGCAAAACCGCCAAGTCCCCATCTCCACAGGTTCTTGGCTTTGTTCTTATAATTCACATCATCAGCAACGATGAACTCATTCGGAACGTGTACTGCATATCCACTGGCTACCTGTTTATTTATTAGGTCCTGTGCGCTTCTGAGAGCCTCCTGCAAGATTTCTGTCTTACTCGGCAAGGATTTTATTGTCTCTTCCATTTCAGCCGTACTCTGGCGGTTTGACGAGGTGTAGGACTTAGCACTCGTCTCATCACCCAACGTAACGGTGTTGTTCTTGAAGCTGGTAATATACACTTTCTTCTTTGTCAGCGGAAATTCCCGGTCTAAACCGTTCGGTGTGGAAACACACTGGATCATGTTGCCGATCTCAAATCTCTGGAAAGATTCATCCGTCAGATTTAAGTCTATCGCTTTCAGCTCCAGTACCATCTTCTCAAACTGTACCGACTTCAAATATTCCTCGGCCTTTTTCTTTAAGTTCTCTGGAACTGTCACATCGTCCCAGGTTACAGTCTTGTAAATCTTGCCGTATTCTTTCACTGCGTTATCGTCTGTGACATAATCCACGCCACCGTTGACGCTCGCAATGGTTCTTCTCTGTTCAGAAATTGCCTCCAGTGCCGGGTCCTGCTCATCTTCATCCAGCTTCGCTCCCAATGGGATAATACACGTTGCCAGGTCCGAAGCATCCATGTTCTTTGAGAAGTCCAACAGGTTCTTCCCAAACCGGATGCCCTGCGTGTTCCTGGTGTAATAGTCTTCATCTGACAGGTAATCCAGGATTCTCAGGCCTTCTTCATGCCGTATAACCAGATGCCCTCCGAGTCTGCTTGTCAGTTTCTCTTTAAACGCCGTTCTGGTGTCCTCGTAATTGGAATACCGGTACAGTGAATCATTAGAATCCTTTACCGTTACCCTGCCGACAACGAACTGCTTTCTCTCCTCTACCTGTGCATTATGAATATCTATCAAATCCTGCACATACGCCTTGACCGAGATGTTGTGATAAACCTTTGGTCTCTGGATGCTGTCACACAAAAAGGCAAGCTCTCCTTCAACGAAGACTTTCTTTGTTCCAGAAAAATCTTCATCATCATAGAGAACTCGCCCGTAAAACTCCGGCTCATCATCCCGGTAAATCACAATGTCTGTTGTCAGCTTCTCAACCTTGTCATAGTACGGGTGTGTTGGAAACACCTTGAAGGTTGCCGAACCGTTGATGTTATCCCCGACTTCAAAATACGGATTTCCACCAACGGTCAGTGCTTTTACTCTGGCATCGTGAATCGTGTACTCCTTGCCGTCCACATAGGCTTTAATCGTATACATCTACAGCATCCCTCCTCTGTGAATCAGCGTAACCTTGCCCGTTCCCTGGAAGTAAAGATCATTCACTCCCTTGTACAGAACAATGTCATACATGATATTCTCGCCGGTATATATCGTATAGGTCGAATTACGATACCTTACCTTCATTTCTGCATTTGAAACAATTCTGAGCGTTTCGTTATGCACCCAACCGTCCAGTGTAACCTTCTGCCATCCAGAGCCGGAGCTGATCGTGATGTCTGAGGTGTTCCGGATAACACCATTGATGAAACTGAACGTATCCCACTTCCAAGGCTCATCCGATGAATCCACGCTGATTTTATACGGCTCGCATTTGCAGCTTATAACAATCTCCGCTGTTACGTCATTATTCTTCTCTGTCTCAATCTCGCACCTGCCGGTATAATAATAGCCCTTGTCGGTATCCAGGATGATTCTCTTTGAGATTCCCTGCAAGTCAGAAGCGATCTGGCTTAACAGACCGCTCCATCTTTCATAACTGCAGTTTCTTGCCCCGAATGTGAATTTCAAGGTCCGCATCTCATATTTTACACCGCCGTTCTGGGCTTCTGAGAGGTCTAGGTCCCCGTTCATGCCGGGGACGCTCACATACTCTGTCTTTGCTTTCGGTATGCCGATAACAATCTTCTTGAGTCTTAAGCCCCAGTCCCGGAACGAATGCGTTTCATCAAACGTAATGCCTACTCCCGACATGATTAACCTCCTCTCTTCTTGTGTGTATCAATTCTCGCCATGTTTTCATCGACAATCGGTGTTGTTGTATCTCCAACTTCCCTGCCGTCCAAATCTACATGAACGTGTGTCTCTCCGGTAATCTCTACCGTTGTGTCTCCACTCTCGAAGACACCCTGCTTCTCTTTCTCAACTTTGTATGTTGTGCTGACCTTCTTATCAACAGCAATCTTTCCTGTTTCCACATTGACCGCCGTCTGCATCCGTTTTCCGAGGTTTGCCATTTCATCATCCATCTGCTGGTACAGGTCCGGCATCTCAGCTTCAATACCTACACCGATACCAGGTGGAATCCACTTACCGATTTCATCAGCAAATACTTTTGACGGAGAATGAATACCCAGTGCGCTCTTCGCACCATCAACAATTCCAGAGAAGAACGATGACACCTGTCTTCTGAACCAACCGGCCGCATTACAGATTCCGTTCCATACACCCATCACGATGTTGTAGCCTACATTCGCCATCTGGGACGGCAAGTTCGCTACGCCATTTATGACGGCACTGCACAAATCAGATGCTGCCTGTCTTCCCTTCGCTACCATATTGGAACCCCACTGGATTACCTTCTGTAGCGTATTGCTTAACCAGGTCCAGATTTTTCCTGGCAACTGGGAGAAGAAATTGACGATTGCATCTATCGTGTTAGAAGCTATCTCCTTCGCTTTCTGTAGGGTGTTGGAACCCCACGTTACCAGCTTATTAAAGGCATCAGTCAGCCAGTTCCAAATCTTGCCCGGCAATTCGGAGAAGAACTTCACAATGTTGTCTATACAGTTGCTTGCTATCTCTCCGGCTTTCTGGAGCATCTGACTTCCCCATTCAACCAGTTTGTTGTAGGTGTTTACCAGCCAGTTCCAGATTTTCCCCGGCAATTCAGAGAAAAACTTAATGATGCTATCTATCATCTGAGGAACATTCGTTGTGATCCAGTTAATCACATTTGCTCCCCATTCAATCAGCGTACCAATTACAAAGCCTATCGCATAACCGATTTTGTATGGCAGGTCCGTAAAGAACTGCACAATCGAATCAATAATCTGCGATACTACCTCAGATGCCGTTTCCAGCATCGAAGCTCCCCACTCGACAAAACTTTCTGCCAGTGAGTTAATGGCATCTATGATTTTCCCAGGCAGTTCTGAAAACCACTCAACCGCAGAGTCGATGAACTCGCCTATGCTATCCAGGACACCAGAAAACCATTCCGAAATAGCCGAGCCAAGTTCACTCAGCTTCTCCGGGATGCTCTTGAAAAATTCTACAATCTGGTCCCAATGTTCCTTGATGAGAACAACCGCCGTTGCTACCGCAGCTACAATTCCAGCTACCGCCGCCGCAACCAGTGCAGGTGCCCCAAGGATAACAGCCCCGACAGACGCCAGTGCAATACCGACTACCATCAGAACCTCTTTTATGGCACTGAAACCATTTACAAACATATCTACGAAATTGGTAACTGCAAGAATCGCTCCTGCAATGATAGAACCAATTCCGGCTATTGATGAACCGAACTCTGCAAAGAATCCGATTACCTTCTGAACTGCTCCTCCGATAGAGGAGAAAATACCTGCGACCTTCGGGAACTCCAGTTCCAGAACTTCCATCAGTGTTCCGGCTCCGCCCTTCCAGAGTGCGAATCCTTCTACAACTTTTCCGATTACTCCAACCAGTCCGGAAACTCCGCCTTTCAGTGTGCCAAGCACCTTGAACAGAGATTTTACAGAGGACAGAACAGAACTTGCAACGCTCAGAGCTGCTATGGACGCCGCAATCACGCCGATTGCATATCCGACAGCCTCCAGCACATTCGGGTCTGCTCCATCAATCACACCGAACAGGTCAGAAACCACATCTACAATTCCCTGGATAATCGTACTTGCCGTATCGATGAATCCATTAAGGAACCCTTCTATCAGTGCAGATACGCCCGGAAATTCTTCACTCAGCCCCTCGCAGAATCCGGCTACGAAATCTTTTGCAGCCTGGATGATAAGCGGCAGATTTTCTTGTACCGCCTCGCCAATTTTACTCAGCATTTCACCGAAAGAACGGCCTATCTCCTCGGAATGGTCGCTTAATGCCTGCAGAAATTCCGTAAACAAATAAATACCGGCGGACCACATATCCCCGGCAACATTCAGAATCGCTTTTACAAGCTCAGCAACTACAGTTGCTCCGACCTCTGCAAATTCTTCCTGGTGGTCCATGATGGCATTTATGAACGTACCTACCAGGTCCTCTGCAACCCCTATCAATGTAGGTGCTGCCTCCATAGCCATCTGTGCCAGCTCAGCGAGTGAATTTCCAAACGACTCAATCAGACCGTCAAATCCTTTTTCCGCCATGGCTTCATTCATATCCTCTACCATGCCGGTAATGACTTTGACCGTTTCTTTCATTGGTTCCTGTACCTCTTCGTACAGGGCAATGCCTACAGATTCCAATGCACTCTTGCAGAGTGTGATTGCTCCCTGTAGGTTATCATTCATGGTGTCCGCCATTTCCTTGGCCGCACCATCCGCATCGTAAATAGAATCCGTCAACTTTTGGTAGTCTTCATCGGACGCATTCACGATAGCCAGCAATCCACTCATAGCCTCCTGGCCGCCGAGTGATGCTGCTAACTGCGCTTTCTGTGCTTCTGTCAGGCCTGCAAATCCAGAACGCAGGTCATTCATGATCTCTTTCAGAGACTTCATGGAACCATCACTGTTCGTCAGTGAGATTCCTAACTGGTCCATAGCCGCCTGTACTTCTTTGGTCGGCTTCGCCATTCTTGTAAAGATACTTCGCAGAGAAGTACCTGCCTGGCTCGCCTTAATTCCGGAGTTCGCCATCAGACCGATTGCCGTAGCACAGTCTTCAACGCTGAATCCTAAGGCTCCGGCTACGGGGGCAACGTACTTGAACGTCTCGCCCATCATTCCTACGTTGGTATTGGAATTGGATGCTGCCTTTGCCAGCACATCTGCAAAATGTGTAGCATTGGAAACTTCCTTCGAGTACCCGTTTTTGATGATGGTTGTTGTTCCGTCTGCAGCCAGTCCGAAGGCAGTCATCGCATCGGTAACAATGTCACTCGTCGATGCAAGGTCTTCCCCAGACGCTGCCGCCAGGTTCATAATACCTTCAATACTGTTCAGCATATCTCCGGTTTTCCATCCGGCCATCGCCATGTACTGGAAAGCCTCGGCACTTTCTGTGGCACTGAACTTCGTCTTGGCACCCATTTCCTTTGCCTTATCAGCAAGCTGTTGAATCTCCGTAGCCGAAGCACCGGAAATGGACTGGACTTTGCTCATTCCTGCCTCAAAGTCAGAACCGACCTTGATTGCAGCCGTGCCAATACCGGCTACCGCTGTTGCGGCACCGGCCAGAATAGTAGTGGTAGCCTTAATCGCTCCGCTCGCCATTCCAGATAATTTGCTTAGTCCGCTCTGGAAACCGGAACTATCTATGCTGGTGTCAAATTTCAGCGTACCATCATAGCCCATGTTCTCACCTCAATTCTTCGGCTCAATCATCGGCTCATAATGGCACTACTTGATTTGTTTTCCGTCTTTGATTTTCAATTCAAAACGGGCATGACAATTTCTCCCTTTGCAGGAGACCATCACGCCCGAACACTCCGCCGTCTCTTCAAAAAACAACGGCATTTTATATTTACACTCCGGGCATTCCACCCGTATCATTTTCTTCTTTACATCTTCAATAGCCAGTCACCTCCTACAGCAGTCCCGTAAGGTCGCCGCCGTTCATAAGGGCTTCTGCTATTGCATCTACCTTCTCTTCCTCATCAGCAGGCAACGGTAAAGCATACAGTTCTTTCTTCCTGCGGTAGAAGTCTCTCTGCTCCTTCGTCATGGCCGCATCAATGTCTACGCTTCGATACTCCATAATCTTACTAAACTCCAAGTCAGAGGACAGCGTTCTCAGCAAAGCCTTGAATTTCCACCAGTGCAGGTATTCAATGTCCTGTAGGTCTATGTGATACTGCGTCAGAAACGCCGAATAGATATAATCATCGTCATGCTCAAAAGAATAAATCCTTTGCACTTCTGCCGCCCCTTCTACTGCTCCGGCTCTCTTCTCACGCCATCGTTTACCACCGGCATAGAACCACAACAACCCATCCACCGCAGCATCCAGATTCTCCGGAATCTCCGGATATACCAGTTCCAGACCTTGCCTTGCTTTCTCAGCGTCCGAAAGCTCCGGGTCCTGCATCATCATTTCAAACAGAATGAAGGTACGGAAGTTTGTTTCTATCGCATACTCCGTACCTTCAATCTCTACTGTTTCCGGAAGATAGTCTACAAGCATGTTGTGGTTCATGAATTATCACGCCCACTCGCATTACCGATTGGCGTTACTACTGCTCCGTTCTTGCCATGCTTATTTTTCTTACCTTCCTGGCGTCTCTGTGCCCGGTTCATGTTATACTTGTTGGTGATCGCATTTACCTGGCCTTTCATCTTACCAGCCTCAGAGGAAACAATTCCGAAAGCATCCATGCAGATTGCCAGGTTGTTCTTGCCTTTGAACAGCTTGTCTGCCGTTCCTCCTCCAAACACCTCATCGAAGAAATCCTTTACGATTCCGCACATCTCCCGGATGCCGTCTGCATTTGACATCTCTGTATGCTTCTTGGTTTCCTCGGCTCTTTTCACAACCTTATCCATGGATTTCTCATAAACCTCCATAGTATCTGCATCGAACAGATCTAACTCTAATTCCTGTCCACAAATTTTTAACATGCTCATATCACTTTACCTCCAAATTCTAAGCCGCAGCTTCTTCAAATGTCTTTGATTCTGTGTTGAAATATCCGTCAAGCGGATCGCCTACTGCATTGAGATTTCCACTCATGCTCTGTTTCTTCTCTCCAGATACGCCGCTCACTTCAGCGGATACCAGGAACTTTCTGGCCGCAAATGTGTTTGCAACCGGTGTAGATTCACTCTGCTTCTGGTCCCATAACTCTACTCTGCAATACTCAAATTCTGCATCGCTGCCGGTTAAATGGTTTCTTCCTACATGGTACAGTGCGTTGACCGCATCCTGGCTCTTAATGAGTCTCGCTTCAAACGGAAATACCGATGTGTAGGATACAACAGAGGAAGAGGAAGACGGCTCACACACATACTTCTCAGATTCGCTCTCTGCACCGAATGTTTCATCCAGAGTTGTGAAACCAACGCCCATAAGTACCCAGTTCGGCTTTTCAGATGTTCCGATATTCAGATAATCCGCAAACTGGTGTCTCTGTACCACTTCTCTTGCGCCACTTACATTACCTGCCATTTTTACTTGCCTCCTTAAAATACAATAATCGCAAGGAAATCTGATACCTTGCGTTCTTCATAGCTCCATCAAAGATATATCCAGGGGAAAGAACCTCTATCTCTTCTGCACACATTCCTTCCGGAAGCTCCGGGAGGTTGCCTGCCATGCTGTTCTCCTCTACCCAGTCCGCAAATTCTTCATAGAACGTGCTGTTCTCTATGTTCTGTACCCTGTCCATGCTGTAGAACTCTCTGGAACCGAACTGGAACTGATACTGACGTTCCGAACTGCCATCTACATATCTTTGGATTACCGGGTCGAATATCCCGGTCTCTATGGTGTACTCTACTGGGTCTGGCCCAAGGGCATCTACCCGGAATACACCGTCTTTCAAAAGAGGGCACCGCAGAAAATACTCTGTTATGCCCTCCAGTACACTATTTACTTCCATGTAACCTCCTAAATCTTATCTGCTCCTCGCAGAATGTCTTCTTTTTCAGCCACCTTCATTCTCTCAAACCAATGCGCTCCTCGGTTCGCATCATACGGTCTGGTATCAGATGTTACGTAATACTGATAGGCAGCATACGGGGCGATATAATCTACCTCGCCACTGCCTACATCCGTTCCAAGCTTGCCGGATTTCTCCAGCATACCGGTTCGCAACGGAACCCTGGGACTGCACCGTCTTAAGACCTCGGAATCTACAAACATCTGCTTTCTGCTGAACTGAGCGTTCCTCTTCGCCGCAAAGTCCGGATTCCAGGTCAGCTCCGCTTTCCCGTTCCCGGAATTGATGATTGAACCTTTCGGAGTAGTGATCTTTTTCAGTGCCATCACGCACCCCCTATTCTCCAGTGCTTCGTCCTGTCGGTTCCTCTGATTGTATTGTCGGCATATTCTGTGACAGTCGCAAAATCTTCATCGTGCTGTCTCAGCTTTGCCAGCTCCTCAATCGTATCTTTCAGAATGATACCCTGGCGGAAACTGAATGTGTCGAACAGCCACTGTCCGGCCACCACATACTGTCCTCGCACAATATAAGCTCCCTTCTGGATAGTCCAGTACCTCTCTGCCTCTTCATCTGACAGCTTCTTGTATTTCTCTTCGCTTATATACTGCTTTCCGGCTTCTACTGTCGCTGTGGCCGGGATTCGGATTACACATTTTGCCTTATCCTTACGGTCTGTGTCCAATACAGTCTCTCCCTTTGTTCCGTACCACGAAACACCCAAGATTCTTGTCGCACAGAGCTTTTCCCGGCGGTCTGCTCCAATTCTCAGATTAAAGATAGTCACATCACTGTTTGTCATCATACTCTTTCACCCACCCTCTGTTCAGCAGTCCGGTGTTCGCCAGGTATGACCTCACAGCCCTGTACATCTCGTTATGCAACGCCGTATCATTCATGGCATCCGCATAGCTGATGGAATATCCATCGTTGGATTCCGACTTCACAACAGCTTCTCTCTTTTCGTTCTGCACCGCCACCGTATCGGCTACACAGCAGATTGCATCCTTGATTGAGTCTATAATCGAACTCAGTCTTGCAATCCGGCCAAACGTAACCTGGTTCACGAATGCTTCTGAAATACTCTCGGCTCTCTTGAAATCATTCTCCGTTTTTATCTGCGTGCCACCGTAATCATTCTTGTAGTATGCGAAATCCACATACGGTCTTCTTACGTCCTCCTGGACCATCGAAACACCCCTTTCTGATAAAATGGTAGGCTGCAAAGAAAAATCAGCTATTCGCCGGATTTACGTCCTCCTGCGTAGCTGATTCTTTTTTACCGGTCTTCTTTTCTTTCGAAGAAGCTGTGCCCGTTCCGACTTCCGGCTCCAGGCTTTCAAGCGAATAGCCCATGCTTTTGTAATATGCCGCCTTTCTTTCGGGAATCCGGCAGGAACTCCCGTCTTTCGTTGCTAAATACATAAGCTACCTCCTACTCAGTTTTCTTTGAGCCTTTTGCTGCTGCTTTCTTTTCAGCCTCTGCCGGGTCTGCATCTCCTGTTGCGGACTGTGCCTGGACTGCCGCTTTCAGCTTATCGTTCTCCTTCTGAAGCTCGGCAATCTTCTTGTCTGCATTCTCCGCATACAGGGTAGCCTCTTCCAGCTTGGCTTTCAGCTTATCGTTCTCCTTTTTGAGTTTTTCGGCAGTCGCCTTGATGTTCTCCGGCTCGAACAGCACATTGTCATTCTCATCCCGGATAATGTAGCCCATCTTCTTGTACTCATCGAATTTCTCATCCGGGATTCTGAGAACTCTGTTCTTTTTCTCAACTTTATACATATGGTTTCTCCCTTCAAAAATTGGCTCCGTGCACATGCACAGAGCCAGTAATCAGTTTCTCTTATGCACTCACATGGAAATCAATAGCGTCCATCTTGTGAGGCAAGATAAATACATCCTCAAAAGATTCCTCGAAGTAGTCATACTTGCCCTGGGAACCTGCGGATGGCGGGTCGAGCTGAGCGAACTCGTAGGAAATCGGTGTGATTACCGCCATCGGATGCACCAGAACCATATTGATCTGCTTCGCTGTGGAATCCACTTTCCAACCCTCGGTAAAGTCGTACTTCGTCCGCATCATGTCACTCGGTACGCTCTCCGGAATCTTCACATCATCAATAGAGTTGATTGCTCTCTTGATTGCATCAGAACGGCTGCCAACATCAACGGTTCTGTAAATCTGCTTCGCATTGTTGATGAGCGTTCTGACATCCGGTGTCACATACAGGATTCTTCCGGCTCTCGGAACTCTCTTATTATCCATGTCCTTCATCATCTCATCAAAGACGGTCAGCACATTCTCCTCTGTCAGCACTTCACTGTGGGCTGTCTTCGCTCCGTCAGTGGTCCAGTCTGCATACAGCTTGGAAATGCAGTAAGCATTCATCTCCGGGAACTTCTGCTCCTCGTTGTAAACCTTCGTGATATTTCCAATTGCCACTACACCCTTGGTCTCGGCAATATCTCTCGGATGCACCAGTGTCTGCCACTGTCTGTGGTTCTCCAGAGTCAGCGGTTTCCACTCGTTGTTATAGTTACGCTTTCTGGTCCCGATGGTATCTCTATCTCCATCGGTACGGCCAGTTGTGGAAATTGTCGGCACCTCGATAACTCTGGAATTTACCCAACGGAATCTTCCATTATTCGGTGTCGCAAATAAATCTCCAAAATACAGGACATACGGAAACATCTGCTCCAGTGTCTGTAAATACTCGGTTGCATAATTTAATTTCGCCATTTTATTCTCCTCCTGTTAGTTTTTGTCTGGCTGTCTGATTAAGTTGAACCCGAACGGATTAAACGGTGTTTCTTTGCCTTTGACTCCTTCGCCTCCGGCTCCGCCAGTTCCTCCAACTCCTCTCGCAAAGAACGGCTTTCCTTCCTCTTCCTCATGGGAATCGTCTTCCGGATCGTTATCATCTTCGATAACAAAAGCTCCCTTGTAGTCGTCATTCTCCATAAGGGACTTCATAAACTCATCGCCTCCCAGGAACTTTCCGTCTTCCAGGGTAAAGTTCTTCTTTTCAAACTCTGCTCTTACACCGTTTTCAGCAGGCTTGCTCGAGAACTTATAACCACCCATGAACATATCTAGTGCATGAGTACGCTCCTGGGCTGCAAGCTGTGCGGTCAGCTTCTGTGTTTCCTGGGTGTACTTCGTCTCCCAGTCCTTTGCAGACTGCTTAATACCGTCAATATCCATGTCCTTGTAGGACTGGATCGTTGTATTGGCATCTGACAACTGCTGCTTTACTCCGTCCAGCTCTGTAATCTTGGCATCCAGTTTTTCCTTCGACACATAGCCTCCGGCTTTCACATCTACTACCTGGATTTTCTTGTCAGCATCAATCGCCGCCTCCAGTTCCGCATAGGTCATAGTCTTAGGCTCTTCGCCGTCCTTCGGGGTTCCAAAAAGTTTCTTCAAAAATTCGTAAGCCATTTCACTTACCTTCCTTTCTTCGTTTCGCTGATTTCGTTTAGATTCCGGTTCACTCCGGCACTGCTATCGTGCATTTATATCTCCGCACGCAAGAGAAGGAGACAGTTTATATGCCATATCACAGGGCAAAAAACAACAGCCAGACGTTCCACCAACGGACCGGCTGACTGTTAATTGTTTTCGTGGTCTTAAAGGGTGTCTACGAACTTCTGAGAGTTCCCAGGACACGTTTTAAGTGCTTCAATGGTAAATTGTAAGGGTTAATAAGTTACGGCCCTATACGGGGCAAATACCATTTAACCCATGGATGGGAGATAGCAGGATCACCTCCTTCCTACTCTTCTGTGAATACAACCCAGTCCTTAGCTGCCATATCTGTCTGAGACGGCGTCCATGGCACAAGCCCTTTCGGTGCATTTTCGTTGTCGGTCACAAGTCCGGTAGTGACGATATAGACATACTGCTGAGTCATTTTGCTGTGTTCATCCGGGAACTGCATTTCAAGGTAAATTCCTTTTCCGTTCCAGCCTTTTCTTGCCACCTTGACACCACGTTCCAGGAATTTGTACGCATCCCCGAATCCAAACGTAGCCTCTCCGCCGAGTTCCGGGCAGTTCTCTTCATCTGCAATCTGCCATTCGTCAGACGCAATATTGTCGAAGGTGTACTCCGGGCGGTCTGTCTGGCGAATATCCAGTTCTTCTCCGTCTTTGGTGTGCATCATGATTGTTTTCTTCTCTGCATCCCAGTACCAGTAGCCGCCCCAGTTTGGCAGTTTTACCTTCATGCCCTGTTTCATCAGCATATATGCATCCGAAAACATCATGGATGGTCCGAAATCGGCACAAATACAAGCCTGCTCAATGTAAATGTCCTTGCAGTTCGCATGAACCAGGTCTTCATTGTAGGTGCGGTCAATGTACTTCATCTTCTCCTCAACATTCGGATTGACAATGGTTTCTGTCTCTCCGGTCGGCATGTGGATATACAGGAAAATCATTTCCGGCTCTTTGCCTTTCCCTTTCAGCTCCTCATACTGCTTCATCAGTTCTTCTTTCTTCATGCTTATTTCCTCGCTTTCTTATTCGCCCATACAGCTTTTCCACTGACTGAGTGGTTAAATGATGCCAAGTTACCGTTGCCGTCATATACGGCTGATACCTGCGTTCTGGCAGTATCTATGCTCCGTCCAGTCTGCTTGCAGAAATCTTTCATCTGCGATTCCTTCTCTTTCAGCTTCACAGATTCTTTCTGGAACTCCTCCCGGAAGTACGCTCTGTCTGTTTCTGACTGGACCGTCTGGATATACGAATCATAGGCGGCCAGGATTCTCTTGTACTCCCTAACTGCCCTTTCATACTCCCGTTGTTTCTGCATACACTCATACTCCGTAAGAAGGTTCCCTGCAAACGAATACTTCGGTCTGCTGTAATCCTCAAGATCATCTTTCGTGTATGCCGGTTTTGAAACTCCCGGCCAGTACGGATAGAAGCTATGCCTGCAATTCCAACCGCACAAACCGGCTCCTGTTCCATATCCGGTTGCCTCGTAGAAGTTCTCATACCCCGGAGCTGTGCCCTCAATCTTGAACACCTTGCCCTGCCAGACTGAGTGTGAGGGTCTGGCTCCTGCATGAGCTGTTGTCTCGTAATACTCAGCTCCAAGCTCCGAAGCATACAACTCCGTCAGCTTTCCTGCTGTCTGATTTACTCCGGTTAGCAGAGCAGTTCTGATTGCCGTATCCAGCTTTGAGATATACCCACTGTCATACATGACCGATGTTCCTTTGACTGCCGCATCCCGGATAGCCTGTCTGATTGCCTCCTGGTATGAAAAAGCACCAGACGTAACCTTCATATAGGCTGCGTTCAGTGCCTGCATATACTCCTGCTGTGTGGCTATCGCCGTTGTCAGCGTAAGGTTCCCTATCTCTCCCCTGCACTTCTCGGCGGCAGCCTCCATGGTCCTCTGCATCGCTACAGAAAGAACAATATCCGAGGTTTTCAGCTTTCCGGCCTGCAATAGCGTCTTTGCATCCTGCAACATCCCGGTCAAGCCTGCATCCCGGAATAACCGCAATATTTCTGTATCGGATTTTCCAGTCAGAACCCCGACCTCCCGGATTACATCATTCATCAATGCTCCGGACTGCTTTGCCTGCTTCAACTGCCACTCGGCTGTTGGTGTGATTCTTCCGGTCTTCGCTATTCTTCGTGCCACGTCTCGGATGATCTGCTCATTCAGCACATCGCACATTCCAAGATACCCGGAAGAAAAGCTATTCAAATATTCCGGTGTCAGCACTGCTCACACCCCCTATTCTTCCGTAGGGAATCTGGCTACCGGCTCCGGCATCATGTTCTTTGCCTCTTCCTCCGAGCATCCGAAATACCACGCAAGAAACGCCTCTGTTTTCAGCTTTCCGGCAACCACCATGGACCATCTACGCTGATACTCAGCTTCTGTGTCTTCCAGAACTCCATCGCCCCAGTTGCAGTTCAGCTCCGTTTCTCCGTCTGGAACCATATCATAAAGCAACGCCAGAACTCTCATGGCGTATATGATTTTCTCAAATCCCTTATGCCATGCGTCCTGCATCGCCGTTACCGTATGGTATGACCTCTGCTTTGATACCCGGATTTCGTATGCCGTCTTCTCAATGTCCGTTGGTTCAGACAGTGTGCCGTAGGCAAGACCAACCAGGAACTCTATTTTCATTAGCAGCTTATTCAGTCCCTGGAACAACGCTTCGTAGCGAATCTGCGGTGCATACTCTTTCAGCAGCCCCTTGTTAGTTCCATCCGCATTGTCGAAGTCAAATGTCTTAAACATCCTTTCCTGTCCTGCCGGAAGAACCGGCTTTCCATGCTTATCTGTCTGGAACAACTCAGAATCGCCCAGGATAGCAGCTTCTGTGGCTTTATACTCCCACAATACACGCCCGTACTGAATGTCAGCTTGTTCTATTATCTCTGTAGCTCTGGAGAACACTGATACCCCCAATGGCGAATCCGTATCGATATTGTTTGCCTTTGGTACTTTGATGTACGCAAAAAGTGGCTTGTCGATGTTACCGATAATTACCGGCTCTTCCGACAGGCCCGCCCATTCATCCACCTCAGACAGTGGTACTTCTTTCCGGAATCTATCCCTCACAGCATAGGTCCCATCATCGTTGTACTGGTAAATCTCCTCAGATTTGAATGCCTTGTTGATGATCGTATAGGTCATTCCCGTAAGCTCATGGTATTCAAGCCGGGTATACAGGTAATCTCCTATCTTCTTTCCTTCCACGAACACCGCCGCCGTTATCTCTCCCTTGTTATTGAACGCACAGGGGAAGAAATCCACCGCTTTCACAAAATCCAGCTCGATTGCCGTTGGCTTTCCGTTTTCGTCTATGTTCGTCACGAACGGCTTCACTACAATAGCCCCATCTGCGCAGTACATCTCAACAAATTTGTTCAAGTCCGTAAGCTGGTCTTTCAACTGTTCATTGATGAAAGCAGCCATCGGACTGCCAGTTACCTCCATGCTGAACTCCGTTAGTATCAGCCTGGCAAATTCCTCCGAGATCGCTGCCGGCAGATTCAGAGGAATCACATTGTCTTCTCCACCTCTCCAGGGCGGTTCATTCTTGTACATGTTGTGCCACAGCTCTATGGCATTCTGCATTACTCCGGATTCGCATATATCAACGCCCAGGGCTTTTTCCACACTGTTATTCGGCACCAATCTTCTCAACACCTTTCTCAATATATTTGCAATTCTCAATCAGTTCACCCCGTCTTCTTAATGAATTTCTTTATCCTCTTCTCGAAGCTGTACTCCATCGCATCCAGGGAGTCGATGTCGCTGGTTCCATCGTCCAGACGTTCCAGTTCCATGTTCTTCGGATTCCAGACTGCCATGCTGATAGCTTCGAGAACACTTTCACAATCTGGTGTAAAGAACACACGCCCGGTTGCTGAGAGCGTGGTCATTGTAAAGATACGGTCTGTAATCTTGCACTTGGCAGCATTCGTGACATTGATATTTCCCAGTTCCGCCTCAATCATAGCTTTCTGCAGGCCTCGTTTCAGCACCAGTTCCGCAGAATCGCAGTACACATTCGTAATGAATCCGTACCGGTCCAATATCTTCTCAACGAATTTCATAAACATCCGGTTCAAATCATCGGGGTCTGTTCCGTCTGCATCGTGCCATTCAGAGGACAGCACATACAGTTTCTCATATCCCTGGGTAATTCCAGACGCAACAAAAGCGTGGCCGGAGCCGTTACCTCCGAAGTCCACGCCTATATTCAGCTCTATGAACTCTCCACGTTTCGCCATGTCAATCGTCTCTTCCAACGGCACGATGTACTCATCGTCCTCCGCCGCTATGGAAGTTGCCAGCTTAACGTATATCAGGCCTTCCGCAATACTTCTCTTACCTTCAATATCTCGGATGTACCAGATGCTGTCCTTGTCATACTGGCTGACAATCTCAGCTATTCTCTGCTTCGGGATGTTGATATTCTCGAAGATATTGAAATGCTCGTAATTGTAACCACCCAGAAGCTCTCCCTTGGCCGCTTTCTCAGCGTATTTGTCAATGTAATCAACGTATATCGCTGCCTTAGGATGGTCTGGGTTCAAGTCCCAGAAGATTTTTCTGTTCTTGGCTGCCAGTTGTCGGTTGAATGCCTCTTTGATAGTGTTGTCATGATGCAGGTTGATCTCGGTTGCAATCCACATACCATATGAGTTACCTCGGATTTTCTTGTAACTATCGGACGCTGCACCTCCAGCGAAGATTACAATCTTGTCTTTGTACCCCGTATCCGGGCCATTTATCAGCAGGCAGTCATTCCCTTTGTACTGAGTCCACCTGCACTGCCCACGAAATATATACTCAAGACCGAACCCATTAGCATCTCCAATGTTCAGCTTAGCATTCGCCATAGTCGAACCAGTCGCCAGGTGGATTCTATCCTTCGTCGTTTTTAATTCGTGAGCAAATGCGAAAACATTATCTACCGTCTTACCGGAACGAACAGCACCTTCCAGGATATTGTAGGTACTGTTCGCACAATTTTTGATATACCGCTTGTGCTTGTCGCTGAAATTGAACCCTATACGCTTGCGCCTGTTGACCTTGACATACGGGTTGGATAAGCCCTTATTCTTCGCCGCCATAAATGTCGGCTTCGATACCCTCCATGTCTTCTATCTCGTAAAGACCAATTTCCTGCTTATCTCTCCAGATGTCCGGCCTACGATTCTTCAACCAGAAACAGCACGCTCCTACGTCCGGTATGATGTCCTCTTCGGTCTCAACCGTCTCTATCTTCGCAGGCTTGGTATTACCGTCTTTGTCCATCTCAATAATTTTCCGGGTTACTTTCGTTTTCTTCTTACTTCCTTTTGCTCGCTTATACAGACTCAGTTCGACTTCTGCATCTGCATACTCTTTTCCGGCGGCCAGAGCCTCTGCAAACTCCGGGTAATCCTTTTTCCAACGGTTGATTGTCCTCGGAGATACCTCGAATGCGTCAGCTAAATCCTCATCCGTACCGCCTCTCATGCACAATACCTTGGCAATTTTTACAAATCTCTCATCATACTTCTGCTTTGCCGCCATTCAACCACCTACTTCCCTGCCAGGTAGTCAGCCGCCCAGTATTCAATCATCTGCCATTTATTCTTACTGGTAATCGTGCCGTCCTTCTCTGCTTTTTTCAGAGCTTTTTTGATTACTTCTGCCGATTCTACCGGAATGGCAGCACTGCCAAATACTTTCGCAAGGTACGTCCAGTCCATGTCCAGGTCAAAACCGGCATCGTCCATTTTCTCATTTGCAGCGTCAATCATGGAGTGGACCGCCGCCCCTACGTTCCGGATATCCGTAAACTGCTGGTACTTATCCAGTGTCTCTACGAACTTTTCACACTGCTCATAGGAGGCAACACCAATAATCTCCGCACAGCTACCGTTCAGATTCTTCATCAGTGCATCCAAGTCTCTGATCTGGTTCGGAAGGAACGCAAACGCAATGGTCTTGAAATCAAACTGAACCGCCGGAGTATTCAGCTTATCAAACTGCTCCAACGGTTCTTCCAGAATCTCTTTCCCAATATAGCTCTCCATCATATCATCGACGTTATCCATCAGCTTCACAATCTCTCTCAGCGTACTCTCATCATCAAATCCGGAGATTGCATTGTGAGCCAACTGCTTAGAAGCTGCCTTGCTTCGGGTCAGTCCGCTCTTATCCAGGATAACGATAATCTCTTTCAGTCCAGCCTCTCTTGCACTCTTTACTCTGTGATGCCCTGAAATAATCTCCAGCTTCTCTCCCATCAGTGCAATCAGAGGTAAACTCTCCAACTGCCCTCTGTTTTTGATGTTCGCTGTGAGCTGGTCCTGCATCTCATTTTTCATTATCCTAGCATTGATGTCCTGCTCCTTAAGCTCGGCTAACTGCACCTTCGCAATGTACAGCTCCGTACCCATGTCATAAATTATTTCATATTTTGCTTTCTGCTCTTCTGCCACTGTCTTTCCCTCCTTAACCATTCTTCCAATGTTTCCTGCTCTGTTCGGTCAGTCAGCTCCGCTTCGTATGTCAGCTTGAAACCGTTGTTCTTATCCTTCTGCCGGTTTACCAGCTTCATAATGCCCCGGACTTCTTTGTTCTCCGGATACTTCGTCAGCATGGCGGTCCGGACTTTCGTTACCTTCTCACGTTCCAGATCGTCCAGGAGCGTTTCTGTGAAGCAATGATTCTGTGCCAACATATACAGTAGTCTACCGAGTCGATACGTGGTGTGTGGGACCTTCATAACGTACCAGATGAAGAGTGATGTGGCTTGCATCTTTGAAATCCCAAATACGCCCGATACCATCCCGTCAATCAGAACAGCTCTATTGAACGTAGCCGATGAACCAACAAAATTATGCGTCCATAGCTGTCTGTAATACTGTGCCTCTGCTGCCTTAATGGAGATGATCTGTACCTTGCTTTTCTCCGTTATCTCGTAATCTCTCGGCAACATACTACAGGCAATCGGTGCCAGCTTGCTCTCGGAAGGTCGCTTAATCTTTCTCCCTTCTGCCAGTGCCGCCGCTTCTTCTCCTCTGTTCGAGGTAATGTAGCTATTCAAATCCGCTCTCGTACCGGCTCTTGCAAATATCGGCTCTCCGACAGCTTCTCCGGTTCTTTTCTCCTGGTAACAAACAACCAGAGCATTCGCATTCATGCACCGGTCAAACAGCTCAACGTGTCCTGTTTCCGGGTCGAACAGCTTATACCCTGGTTCCTTCCAGGTCATTTTCCCCTGGGTGTCATAGAACTTCTCGTAGCCGGAGAAATAGGTCGGCGGATTGGCAATAACCAGCGTGTGGGGATCGTCAAGCACCTCGTCCAGATGGTCCCACATATCCAACGGGCGGTACGTCATGCCGTACATTTCCTTCTTGATGTTCTCCAGGCTCTGCCGGATATGCTCAATGTGTTCCTCTCTTCTGTCTCTCAAATCTTTCAGCAGATTAAAGAAGTACTCATTACCAGCCGTCTTCGATGTTCTCAGATACATCTGAGCATACAGGGCAACCGCCGGGTCCAACAGCTCCTCATCAGAAAATCCCTGGGCGTGTATCTCCAGTTCATCAAGCGGCTTGCCTGTAATAGCGTACCCCATAACCGAACTCATCATTGATACATCGCTCGTCTCAATCTGCTCCGGCTTATACCCGTTCTGGATTGCCAGATTGCTCATGGCGAATGTTCCGGCACATGGCTCTACGAACCTTGTATACCCGTTCTTCGCAGCATTCTTTATCAGATTTATCAAGTATCTCTGCTCCACCGTACCCAAGCATCCCAAGAACATCTCTCCTGGGTCTCTGAAAAATGCCATCGCTTATCAACTCTCCCTTCTCTCGTTACATTAAAAAAGGCACCGTACCCTTTCGGATGCGATGCCGTTGTTTTTGGACCGGAGCCCTGCGATGAACAGGGCCTCAACTATGGAATAGTCGTGTGCTGCCTACACCAGCTCCGGATATTATATTAAAGCGCCCATACCAAACAGACTCATTTGCTGGTAGCCATCATCTGGCTTTGCCTGCACTTCGGGCTTCTTACTTGCCGTTGATACTTTCTTTCCCTTCGGGGGATTCGGGTCTGGAAGTTCTTCAATAATCTCTCCAGTGTTCTCCACCCACCACTCAGCAAAAACAGTTCTGTGACACCAATCTTCCAGGATTCTCACATCCTCGTAGCACAGGAGGACTAAATCCTTTCCCTGCTCTGCTGCGTCACGTTCCATCTTCATAACCATACTGATGATTCTGTCTTTGCCTATGCCGTTCAGCTTCTCGTAATAGGCTTTCTTAAAATCTTCCAAGTTCATTCTCAGCATATACCCTTTCGGTGCCAGTGAATAACACTGGTTCTCTAGTCTGTACGCCAGTTTGAATTTCGGCGTCCCGATGCTGATTCCTACACAATAATATTTGCCATCTGCAAGCTCTTTGTTGCTATATCTGCTCGTATAAATTCCCATTGTCCGTCTGCTCCTTTTCCCTTGAAAAACCGTTGTTTTCCATACTTTAATTATACCAGATTACCTACCTAAGTACAGGGAATACAAGCTGTTTACCGTTTTTTAAGAATCCCTTCCTCCGGCTTTGCGGTCCAAAGACCGCTCAGCCATCAGAGAAGGAAAAGTCGATTCACAGTGCTCCATTTTTATGGTGTGACATATGGGCTTTTGGCACTTACTACGTTACCACAGGTATTTTACCCTCGTCAATTCCATATTTTCTACTGTTTTTGAACCCAGTTTTCTCACACACCCAACAGGTACACAGCTATGATCTTGCAGGCGTTCCCGATGTCCTTATAGACAGTCTTCTCACTCACGCATTCCTCACTCGCAATCTGAGCAACCGTCTTTTCTTCCTCCGCTATGTAGTATTCGTACACTTCCCTGTAACACCGCATTGCTTCTGGCTTTTTCGATGTTTCGCACTCCTCCCGGTACGTCTCAATCGCACGCTCTATCCGGTTGATGTAATACATATTCTCCGCCCTGCGTTTTTCTTCTTTCTCTACTACGCTTTCCTGGCTATTGATATGTGCCGAACCCATCAAATCTCTTAGGAACGCCCACCGTTTTTCTACTTTCTCGCCTTCCGTAAATTCTTCCTTTTCCGGGATTTCCCTTTTCAGTCTACGGTAGTCTGATAACAATTTCTTGGTTCTTTTTACCTTATCAGCGTTACTCTGCTCACGTTTTTCGGTCTTTTTTCGTTCTTCTCTGCACATTTTGACCGCTTCTCTCGCAGATATTTCCGCTATCTGTGTCAGTTCTCTCCCTGTTACCTGGTAGATTCTGTTTCCCTCCAGACTCTCCGTTTTCACAGGTGCGATTGCTAACAGTTCCTGCTCACTCTGCCTTTCCATATACCGCCATACCTCCTTGACTTTTCTTGCTCTGCTCCATATAATGAATCTATCTACGAACATTTGAGGAGCTGCCATGGGGATATGGCGGCTTTTCTTTTTATCTCCGGTACTTCTTGCATGAAGCGAAGTGCGAAATATAACCTGCTCCATCTCCACGCTCGCCTACCAGAATTCTTCCTGCCACTACCTCTCCGTCCGGCGTGACGATTTTTTCTTTTCCGGTGCTGTCCTTCTTGTAATTATGCAGTGCCATGTCTACCGGCATATTCTTTCCGGACTTCATCCGCACCCACAGGATTCTTCTGCCACACTGACGGCACGTTCCTTCGCTTGCCCTGTTGATCACAGCCGCACCTTCTTTCCCATTCCTGCCGTTCCGTATCTCAAAGCCTCATTCAAAACCGCAACCATCTCCGTAATGCTGACTGCTATTGCCTGGTTCCGGTTTCTGTCATTGATACTTACCATGCCGGTCTGCAAACTGGCCTTGATTCCGACATCCGTTACTTTCTGATACAGGATTCTCTTCTCTTTCTGAAATGCTCCGGTTCCTTTGAACTTCGTGTATGTGCCCTTCGTCTCAGCGTACACTCCATCCATCGGTCCTTCCTTCGAGTCTGTAACATGCCCTATGATAAAATCGCTCATATCCTTCCTCCTTTACTCCGGCAATGATGTTCCGGTTACCTGCTTTGCTCCTATGCTGCTTAATTTCTTCAACGCTTCCGGGATATTCATTCTTTCAATCGTGTCTTTCGCAAGGTTTTCTTTCAAATTCTGTTCCAGTGATTTTATCAGAGATTCCTCTACCTCTCTCTTAGCATTCGCAATCAGCTTTTCAACCTTCTTTCCAAGTTCCTCTTCCAGATACTGACTCGTGAGCAGGCCGGCGGCGGATAATTTCCTGTCACTGGAATAACTTGCAATGCGGCCGTCCCTGTCATATCTCTTTTCCGTAAGGAACAGCTCAAATCTCTCTCCCACGTATTCAGACAGAGGCTTGTACGTTACTTCATCGCTCCAGGTGCTTTTCTTTTCCGGGATAACAATCTTTCCAATCTTCTCCTCGCACACATTCGCAATGAACTGGTCTACGGTTGCCTGTATCGTTTCTTCCGCCTCCAGAATCTTCTCTGCAATTTTATTATCCACTGCCTTTACAGCTTCATTCGTTGCCTTTTCCAGAAGGGCGTTTTCCACGCCCTCCACAATCCGTTCTCTCAACTCATCATCGATGGAATATGCCTCTTCATCCATCCAGTCAAGTTCTACTTCGATATTAAATTTTGCCATTCGACTTTTCCTCCTGTTTCTGCTTTTCTGCTTCTGCCGTCATTCTCTGGAAAATACAAAAGCCCTTGCACCTGTCCGGCGGCACTCCGCATGATTTACACGATATGAACAATGACCCATCTTCTTTTCTCGGCCTTTTATCCATTTATTATCCCTTCATTTCCTCTTCAACCTCTGCTCCGCACCGGCAACAGATATTCTGAATCGGCTCGCCCAGTTCTCCTCTGAAAATCTGGATGTTATCCATGGAGATCACCGCCGTACACATCGGGTCATAATGCTCTGCCAGGAAATGCTTGATAGGTTCCGCCGCTACCTCGAACTCCTTCATCAGCTTTTCAGCTTTTTCCTTCTCTTCCTCTTCCGGATGCAGAAGTCTCTCATAATCCGTCCAGCGTTCATCGATGTATCTTCTCTCCAACAGTTTTCTCTTTCCATCTTCCTCGATAACAACCTGGGTTCCTTCCACCGCCAGGATTCTTACCGGCTCGTCCATGTACTTTTCTCTATCAAAAATCGGTACAGGAACCATGAAATCTAAGCGAAACGCACGTTCCATTTCCCATGGCATTACCTCACGCACCTTATCTGTTCTGATTGCCATTCTTCCTACCAAATCTCTTAAATTCATTTACTCTTCCTCCTCTGGTTCATCATATCCATACTCATCATCTTCGGTGTCGGTTTCGTCTTCCTCAAAGTCACTTATAATCTCTGTACCGTCCCCTGCACCGTCTAAATCGGTTTCATCAGTAAATTGTGTATCTTCCGGGTTATCGCCCGTAGAATCGTCATATACGCTCTCATCTGCATCCTCGTATTCTTCCACCGGGCCAGGAAGGGCATGTTCATCTACTACCTCTCCCGGAAGTTCCGGATGTTCGATGTATTCCGGACCAATATCCGGCTCGATTCCTGCCGGTCCCGGCTCCATCACATCTCTGTAGTCTGCATCAAAAATACTTCTCTGCGTAGTATCGGCAACCGGTCTCATCTCGTACTCCCCGGTCTCCTCATTCAAGAACAGCTCCATCTCAGTGTCCAGGTTGCCTTTTTTCATATCTTCAACCTTCATCTGGCTTGTTACCTTGTGGCTGAACTTCGGCTTCGCAATCTCTCTGCTCTCTCCAGGAATGTTCGGATTGTAATTCGGTACATACTCTCTCGTGAGTGATACATCCAGTTTCAGTGTCAGCGTTCCTTCCTGGCATTCTTTTTCCTGCATATTACCGAGAAGTCTCTGTAAGACAAAATTCATATCTCTCTTCATGTCATTAAAGGTATCGCCATCAAAATTCAATTCCTTCACAAAATCACTCATTCTACTTACCCGCCTTTCCGAACTGGATATTATGTTCTTTCATGTACTCCTGCAAATCCTTCAACTGCTGGAGCGTGCCAATCGCATAGAATGTTGCCTTATATTTCTTTTCCTCCGGAAGAGCTTCTTTTTTAGCCGGCTTTTCTGCCGGTTCCTCACTCTGCACATCCGCCGTCTTATCCGGAACCGGTGCGTTGTAGCCAGATTCCGAAGCTCTTTCCTCCTGGGCCTGCTGTTCTGCCAGTGCCTTTTCTCTCTCCGCACGTTCCGCAGCATTTTTTTCTGCCTCCTGGCGTCTACGTTCCTCCGCTTCTTTGGCTCTGGCTTCTGCTTCGGCTCTCCGGCGTTCCTCTTCCTCGGCTTTTCTCTTACGGTCTGCCTCCATCTGCTCTTCAAACTTAATCAGACGAGCGTTCTCAGCCATAGCCTGGGACATATCAAGCGTTCTCACGTATACGTCCTTCGCATTCAGCTTATACTTGCTATCCAGTGCGTCAATGGCCGCCAGGTCACTCTTTACTCTCTGAATCTTTTCCTGGATTTCGGTTGCTGCCTTACTTTCCTTGAAGCTCACATTCAGATACTGTGTCTCAAACACTCGCTCAAAAGGAAGTACCTCTGCCAATTCTCCGATTGTCTCAGCATATACATCCTGCAATCTGGCTTTCTTCTCCTCTTTTACGCCGTTCTCATATTCCTTTACCTGTCCGTCAATGATGCTGATCTGCTCCTTGATGAGTACCGTTACATCCTTCAAGTCATTCTCGAATACCTCATACGGCTCCATGCACTTTTTCTTGACAAGCTTTCTTCTGTCCTCGATCTCATTGAGCAATTTTCTAAGGGCGGCTCTGTCATTCTTCGCATCCGATACCGTATCTTCCGTATACGCCAAGCCCTGGTATGCTTCCACGATACTTCTGACATTCGCCTCCAGCTCCGCTTTGTTCCAGTCAATCTTCTGCAAGAATCCGTCTTCCGTTGGATTCACGAGTCTTATTTCCATTTTTTCATCCACTGTGAATTTCCTCCTATTCTTCCTTCGACAAATTTATAATCGTCACTTCTACTCTCGGATTCTCCGAGTAGAACTTCCGGCACTGGCAGTCAACAATTTGCGTATCATCGTAATATGCCAGATTGTTGAGGCTGTCAGCGATAATCTTTACTACGTTATCCATATCCGGCTTCTTAGTCGGACGTATCTCTCCAGCCAGCATCGCCGCTCTTTTTTTCTTCGATGCCGACTTAGGAATCCGGTAATACGCCTTAATCCTCATATCCAGCATCGCCTCTTTCGGAAAGCTCTCTGTCCCGTAGGCTGTCTGCCATTCCAGCTTTACCAGATTTTCATAGGACACCGTATCTTTCGGGGTCATGGCGTGACCGGTCTTCGTATTGAATCTCGGTCTGCCCTTCCCTTTCGGTTCCCCGTATACCGTAAACTTTACTTTTTCCATATCCGCCTCCTACTGACTTCCCAGGTTGCTTTCTTCAAGCATGGCCTGGATGCAGTACCAGCTACTCTTCTTTCCTTCTCTCGCAACCTTGATATGTCGGGTTGTATAACCGTTCATTACCAGGATTCCTGCAATAGTCCGCCTGTCCTCCGCACTGAAAATTCTCAGCGTGGCGTCCGGCTTAAACTGCTCATCCGCCGTCTGCATACCAAACAGCTTCGCCGGGTGGACTTCCAGGACCTCTGCAATCTTGATGAGAGAGGATGCCGGGATGTCTACTCTGCCTTTTTCATAATCCGCTACCGCCGACTGGCTCTTGCCGATTGCTTTTCCCAGTTCCTCCATCGTCATATCCTTTTCTGTCCTGCAACTCCGGATATTCGCTCCGATTTCTGCCATATCCATATGTCACTTCACCTCCATGTCACATCTTCCTCTGTAAGTTCCGCATGACCTGTTGGAACTTTGCCCTCGTTTCCTCAGACATTCCAGGTTCTGGATCTGTTTTTTCTTCCTCCTGTTTCTTAACTTCGAGCACAGGCTGCTCTTTCTTTTCCAACTCCAACACATTGTCTCTCATGCTGGCAATCAGCAACCGGATAGATTCCGGCAGCTTTTTCTCCTCGCTGATTCTCTGCACTGTTGTCCTGTAATTCCGGATAAAATGAGACTGCTCTACTGTCTCAACCCTTTCAGAATCCATCAACGCCCACTCTTTCAGATTTGCCGCACTTCCTACAGCTCTCTGGCAAGCCTCCGGCAGTTTCTCAAATTCTTCCACTGAATGATACCCGGAATTTCTGACCGCCTTTCTTACCAAAGACCATGCCTCCAACTCGCTCATGCTGTTATCCACGCTCTCAACAATCTGCGTTGCCTTTTCTCTGATGTCTGCTATCGTTGGTGGAAATTTCTCTGTCAGCATGTACTTCTGGATTGCTACGTTGGCCTGCTGATACGGAATATCTTTCAGCAACTCAAACCATACATTGAAAGCATCCTGGTCCGGGATGAATGTCGGCTGTGCATATACAGCTTTCATTCCCTTAACAAGCGTTTTGAACTCCTCTCTTGTCATTACCAGTTATCTACCTCACTCACTCTGTTTTGAATCCGGTCCCCGGCTGATCTCTGCGGAATCTGCATCATTTTATCCCAGATAATGCCTTTCCAGTTATTTGACATACACTCCTCAATCAAATCGCACACCCGACCTTCTCCAAATTCTGCCACTTTCTTCTCTACCTGCCGGAGAAGGGATTTCATGCCCTGCTCTTTATAACCTTCCTTGCGTTCAATCTTGTATGTACACCATTCACGCATCTTTTCTCTGATTTCGCCGCCAAGTGCATAATCCGGAGCCAGACGCTCATAGAGCTGCATCGTGTCTTCCTTCTTTACAGTTGCCTTTTTCGGCTTCGGTGGCTTTTCTACTGGCGGTTTCTCCTGCTCCGGTTCCTGCATCTCTGGAATCAATGCCTCCGGCGTCTGGGAGCCGCTCAGTTTCTTCTCATCCTGGATGCGGCGATAATACTTCCTCTGCCGGTCCGCCTCTGTGGAACTCTGCCCGATGAAATTCTGAATATCCATCATGTAGATTGCACCGTTATCCAGCACCTCTACCAACTTCAACTGCTCAAAAATCTTCATCGCACGTTCTACTGTCCCTACCTGGTGCCTCGTAATCGTCGAAATCATCTCTAGGCTATACGGGATATAGTCCTTGTACATCAACCGCCCTTCATTTTTCAGACTCCGCAGGTACATCTTCATCAGTATGTCACTGTACAAATACCCATCTTTCATCCCCTGGAGAAGCAGCATTTCATCAGAATCGAAGAAATCCTCCTTCAATTTCAAGTAGTAGTATTTTTTGTTATCTGCCATCTACTCACCGCCTAAATTCCGGCTACCAGGTTCGTAATTGAAATCGGTCTCTTCAAAACCTTTGTATGCCTACAACAATCGCACATCTCGCATCTGTCCGGTTCAGCCTCTCCGTTCTTCACTCTGAGGATTCTCGGCATATTCATTTCTACCATGTGTTTTGCCTCATCAAGATAATTCTGTGTTACATGAATCACTTCGATGTTTGGCTCCTCTTCTTTTGTCCCTGCTGCAATGTAGAATGGTGGTCTCTCTCCGGTGTTCTGGTACACAATTTCCTGGTATATCGCACCCTGGATATCGTAACCCCAGTACCGCACGAAATCTAAATAGCCGATGTCTTTTACCCACTCCAACTTAGTGATTGATGCCATAACCTTAAGGTCCGTAATCGCAATTCCTCTCACGAAGCTGTCAATTTTGATTTTCCATTCTGCCCCGAACAGCTCTCCAGTCATAATGACCTGTTTTTCTCCGCTCATATACTGCATAAACAGTGGGTCTCTCTCCATTCTGGCGATGATTCTCTCTGCCTGCTTATAATTCGCTTTCAGCTCGCCTTTCTGAGTGAAGATTTCCGGATTCGCTTTCTTGAACTCTTCGAGCGTTCCTTCAAAGTAGGAATCCACATAGGACCCCACCAGAAGCGGCGTGGTCTTTTTCTGTGCCCACCGTTCTTCCAGCTTCTCAATGGCCGAAAATTCACACGCCATCTTTCCGTATGTTCCTGCGAAATCCTTATACTGGGACACACTCATATACTTCTCGTTCGCTTCTTTGCTATAATAATTCTCTGCCGTCAAAACCATATGCCACTACCTCCTACGCCTCTTCCAAAACCATTCCGTCAATAACCGGCTCTGCCTGCTTCTGGGCTTTCATCGCTGCAAAAGCGTCTACCGGCTTATCATTCTCCGGCAACAACGCCTGTCCTGTTGTTGCTCCCGGAAGGGACTGCTGATTGAATACCGCATCCCCACCATCTTCGTAGGCTTTCTGCTGCTCTATATTGTCAAAGTCCAAATCAATCAACTTGCACAATCTTCTCAATACCGTTTTCTTGTACATCTCACCAGTGCTGCTTTTCCATGCCTGGCTGTCTTTTGCTTTAGAGTATGTGTTTCTGACATTTTCGATGTCTTCCGAACTCATCGTGTCATACATCATCGAACCATCTTCAAAAACCACAATAGCGAATGCTCCAATCATCTGTTCATTGGAAAACGGCTTCGGTCTGTACTTCACATTCTGTTTGCCTCCATCTACCTCTTCCATGAAGAAATCGCCCTGTCGTACTACTTTCGCAAAAATGTCTTTAATCTTATTTTTGCTGTACCGCTTGCACAATTTGATCTCGCCTTTGTAATCAGTTTGAAAAGTGAGGTTTCCGCCATACGGGATTGCGTAACACTCTCCATTAAAAAAATCCAGTCCCAGATATGCCGCTTTTGCCAGGCAAACCGGGATAGTTTCCGGGTTGATTTTCTCCAACTGTGCTTTCTTCTTATCGTCTTTCATCATATCCTGGATTACCGTAATGCAATTCAGAATGAATCTCTGCTGATTAAAGCCGGCCGGTAACGCTTCTTTGTTTTCGGTCAGCTTCTTCGTCAGTCCGGTTTTTATCGTGCCGTACCACTGTTCTACGGTCATCTGTCCCATATCCTACCTCCTATGCTTCTTCCAGGCTCTCGCCCAGTAATTCAAATATTTCATCAATCGTCATGCCTTTTAGGCACTCCTCGCACACATAACTTCCGCAGCTCTCATAGAATCTGTCGCCCGGATAAATTCCTTCCAGACACTCCGAACAGATATGAACCTCTTTCGGTTCCGGAGCATTCGGGCATCTCGGATGGCAAGGATCCTGTCCGCATATCTCACACATTATCCTCTTCCTCATCCGGCATCTCCAGAACACCGGTCACACTCTGTATCATTTCTGGAATCCACAGTCTTGCAAGTATCGCCGCCGGAAGAATCAAATACTCTCCTCCAAAAGCTACCCTGCCTCTCTGCTCACAAGCCATCACAATACAAAAGCACTGGAAAATTCCCGTGATGCTTATGTATTCTATCCAGCCCAGAACTTCTGCCATATCCACTGCGTAGATTCTGCTCAGTTTCTTCCACAGAACCCTGTGCATCCTACGTCTCATAACTCTGCTTCTCATGCTGTCTGCCTCCGTTCAGTGAAAATTCCGATGTTGATCCCCTTGCTGGACTCAAATCTTTCTATCAGTTCCTCTTTGCTTTCGATTCCGTAATCTCTTTTCAGAATTTCAAGCATTTTTTGCACATCCATACTCACACCTTCTTCAAAAACTTCTCGCCTACGATTTTCAGTTCGCTGATGGACTCCGCAACTTCATCTAAAAAAGCCAGGATCTTTTTCAGCTCCGGCTTCTCCGTTTCATCGATGATTCCATCTTCCGTAATGTCTACAAGTTCTTTTTTGATGCGGTTCAGCTCATCACAATCCAGCCTCTTCATCAGCCGAAGGGCTATCCCTTCCAGGCCTTTCGCCTCTGTTGCAACCGGGAGATAACTGCATATCGGGCATTCATGCTTGCAATACCCGGTTTTCAGCTCCGGTGCATTATAGAGGTCCGCCATGAGAACCACCTTGTCTACCGGAACTACCTTCGTATTTCCAAGCTCATAGTCTGCGAGTGTCGAAACAGATATACCAAGCAGCTCCGCCGCACCTTCTCTGGAGTATAGCCTTTCGTTGTACATTGCCGCCTTTTTTCTGGCAACAAAATATACATTTTCATTGCTTTTCGTAGGGCCTCTTCCCATTTCTTCACACCATCTTTCCTGTTACAATTTAACTGTCCTTAGAGGAATCCTGTTTCCCTTGATATTCCTGGATTCCGAGTGCACCGCTTATCACTTTCATAACCGGCGGCGAATAGCATCTGCCACAGATAATTGCATTCAGATATTGTGTAGAGTAGCCAGTCTTCTCAGCCAGCTCCCCTGTGTTCATATCCAGGTCAATCATGGCTTTTCTTGCATCCATACACCAATCTCTGGTTGCTTCTTTCATGGACGCTGATGCCTTTTCGATATTGAGAAGGTCACTGATTGCACTTGCAATCGAATCCGAGTAAATCCGGCCATTCACAACTCCGGATACCCTGGTTCTTGACTTGCCGATTCTCTCAGCCAAATCGTTGATAGACCAGCCTCGTTCAATCAGACCCTTCTTAACTTCCTTGCCCCAGTCAGTGATATTGCCCTGCATTATGCTTTTCCTCCTTTCTGATGGATTTTTGCATATGTAGTTTACTTTCTCGAAGTAAAATGATACAATTTAACGGTACAAACGTACACTACATACGCAATCACAAACTACTTATGCGATTTAGCACTTCCCATTTGCGAATCATTTGTAGCTTGTGATTGTATTGTAGCTCGAAAACTCGAATTTGTAAAGAGTTTTTCTTCGATTTCTCGAATTATTTTACGGAGGTGCTACATGGAAGCAATCGACAGAATCGAAACAGTTCTCGAACAGAGGGAGCAAACGCCTTATGCACTGTGCAAATTTCTTGGCATTAACCAGTCTTCCTACTCTACCTGGAAGGCTCGAAACACTCTGCCGCCAGCTAAATACATCGCAGACATTGCCCGGTTTCTGCACGTCTCTACCGACTACATTCTGACCGGAAAAGAATCTACTTACACTGACGTCCAGACCGAAACTTACACCGATGATGAGAAGGAGCTGCTGAGTATTTACAAGGCTCTGCCAACAGAAAAGCGTTATGAATTTAAAGGGGAAATGAAGGGCTACCTCAAAGCTCTTGAGGAAAGCAAAAAATACCTTGACGATGAAAAAAGATTATCCGTTTAGATTGGTATCGTCGTTTCAGATGATACCGGACAGGAGGGCTTATGGATTCAAAGAAATACTTTTTCCTGGCCTGGACCGAAGAACAACTGAATTGCGATGCTGCGGCTCTACTGCTCTATCTCTCTTCCTTCTGTTCTTCTCTGGAGGAAGGGCCTGCATCGCTGTCTGCCGGAACCATCAACAAAATAGCACACCTGCGGAAGAAACTCTCACTTTCGGTTCGTGAGTTCTTGCCGTTGGTCCATACCTATTCCGATATTCTGACAGACACCGACTGCCGCCGGGCGTTGGTCTTTGCTCTTGGCGGCAACATCCATGGCATAGCCTCTCTCTGCGAAGGGAGGATTCCTGCATGGAGCAATTAACATCCAATAACAAATTTACTTTTCATGGGGAAGACACCGGCTTGTCGGTAGTAGATTTCTGGTCCTGGGCTTACAGTGATCTGCTCAACAACACAGACCGGGGCGTACTTGCAGAATACATAGTACACAGTGCGTTATTACCCCCCCCCGATTCGAAAATGCGAACCGATTGGCTCCCCTTTGATTTGACCAGTCCTACCGGACAGCGAATCGAAGTCAAATCCGCTTCTTATCTCCAATCCTGGGATGAAGCGTACCACGAGCATATACAGTTCAGCATAGCACCTCACAGAGCCTGGGACCCGAAAGCCGGATATTCTCCGGACGTCAAGCGTCATTCTGACCTCTACGTTTTTTGCCTTTACAAAGCACTGACAAAAGACGTCTCGCCGCTTGCCCTGGAATACTGGGAGTTCTATGTGTTGCCTACCTATGTGCTCAACGAGCAAAAGCCCAACCAGAAAAATATTTCTCTTAATTCGCTGAAAGCTCTAAAACCTTACATAACGGATTTTGCCGGATTAAGGGATGTAATATTGAATTGCCCGACTAAAAGGGCGTAGAAATGAACATGCGCCGTTCTGTAATGGGACGGCGTATTTTTGGAGGAAAAATATGATTTCAAACAGTGCTGCCACTCACGCAAAAGTGGCTATCTACATACGAGTCTCTACACTGCATCAGATCGACAGGGACTCTCTGCCTATGCAGCGTCAAGATTTGATTGCCTACGCCAAGCTGATACTGAACACTGACGATGTGACAATCTTCGAGGATGCCGGGTACTCTGGCAAAAATACCATCCGGCCAGAATTTCAGAAAATGATGTCTCAGCTTCGGACCGGCACGTACACGCATCTGCTGGTCTGGAAGATTGACCGCATCTCCAGAAACCTTCTGGACTTTGCAGAGATGTACCAGGAGCTTAAAAACCTGGGCGTTACCTTTGTCTCGAAAAACGAGCAATTCGACACCAGTACGGCTATGGGAGAAGCGATGCTCAAAATTATCCTTGTCTTTGCGGAGTTGGAGCGTAACATGACCTCGGAACGTGTCACTGCCACTATGATTTCCAGAGCCAGCAACGGGCAGTGGAACGGCGGACGTATTCCTTACGGCTACGATTATGACCCGGAGGAACAGGCTTTCAGCTTCAACTCCGACGAGTACAACATCGCCCATCTGATTCATGACAAATACGAAGAACTCCGCTCCCTGGTTTACCTGGCCCGGTATCTGAACGAACATGGCTACCGGACTCGTGCCGGTAATGACTGGTCTCCTGTCTCTCTGGATATTATTCTTCGCAGCGTATTCTACTGTGGCGATTACCAGTACAACCGCCTTAAGGAAGGGGACCGGCAACGTCCTAAGGATAAATCCGAATGGATTACCGTGAAAGACCACCACCCGGCCATCGTAAGCCGAGAACAGAAAGAACGTATCCTTGCACTCCTGGAATCCAACCGCAGGCTCAAATCATTTCGTAAGAGTGGCAAGAGCAAATACACGCACATTTTCTCCGGCCTGCTCATCTGTGGAAATTGCGGTCAACCTATGACGAGTTCCATTTCCACCGTAAAGAAGACTACCGGCAGACGCTATTCTCTCTACTTCTGCCCTACACACCGAAAAAGTAAGCTGTGGTGTACTGGAAAATCTACCTCAGACCCAATCATTGGCGAGTTCGTCTTCAACTACATTCTCAATATGCTCAACGCTCAAAAGGCGTTCTCTCCGGAAACGAGCATACAGAAACTGGAACAGCAGCTACTCTCTGGCGATACCTTCTCCCCAGTGGTTGCCATTGCCCCGGACGGATTACAGGATCTGTTTCATACGCTCCGCACCGGCACTGTCAAAGGCGAAGTTTTCGGAAAAGACGTCAAAATCAAAACAGACTCTGAGCCGCCGTTGCAGCTATCGAAGCTCAAAAAGGAAAAAATCCGTCTGGAGAGAGCTATTGACCGTCTGAACAAGCTGTTTCTCTATTCCGAAAAAGCCATGTCGGAATCCGAATACCTCACTCAGAAGATTCAGCTTTCGGACTCCCTGGAAGAAGTCGAGGACAAGTTGGCGTTCCTGGCATCAGAAGACAGCCTGCAACAGTCTATCACTGATGATGAATTTATCGCCAAGGCAAGCAACTTCATACTCTCCCAGAAGCTCACTGACCGAAATTACGTCAGCTTTCAATCGCTGAGTGCTACCGTTTCTCCAGAGGTCCTTGATTCTTTTCTCAGCAGCATCATAGACAACATCGTTTTCAAAGACGGAGCCGTTCACTCTATTACATTCCGCAACGGATTATCTCATACGTTCATCTACAAAGAAAAGCCAGAGGTTTAATCACCCCTGGCTTTCTTCATATCTCCATAATCTGTTGTATCGCTATTTTGTAGTGAATCACTCTACAAAATCATCATCGCATCTCCAAAGGAAAAGAAACGATATTTTTCCTTTACCGCTTCTTCATAAGCATGCATAATGTTTTCTTTCCCTGCCAGTGCAGAAACCAGCATCAGTAAGGTAGATTCCGGAAGATGGAAATTTGTAATCAGTTCATCAATCATTTTAAATTGATATCCCGGATAAATAAAAATCTCTGTCCATCCGCTTTTTGCCTGAAGGATTCCATTTTCATCTGTTGCAGACTCCAATGTACGACAACTTGTTGTTCCAACCGCAATTACTTTTTTACCAGCTTTTTTGGTATCATTAATTAATTTTGCCTGGTCTTCTTCTACTACATAAAATTCAGAATGCATGTGATGTTTTTCTACATCATCTACTTTTACCGGACGAAATGTTCCAAGTCCGACATGAAGGGTAACATGTGCAATATTTACCCCTTTTTCTTTAATCTGCTCTAATAATTCCTTTGTAAAATGAAGCCCTGCTGTTGGTGCTGCTGCACTTCCCTCATGTTTTGCATAGACCGTCTGATAACGTCCCTTATCCTGGAGTTTATGGGTAATATATGGAGGAAGCGGCATTTCTCCAAGTTTGTCAAGAATTTCTTCAAAGATCCCCTCATAACTAAAACGAATCAGGCGGTTTCCCTCTTCTACAATATCAATAACTTCTCCAATTAATAAACCGTCTCCAAAACTGATTTTTGTTCCTGGTTTTGCTTTCTTTCCTGGTTTTACCAATGTTTCCCATACATTTCCATCTTTTCTTTTTAAAAGCAGAATTTCAATTCCGGCATTTGTTCCAATCTTGCTTCCATAAAGTCTTGCCGGAATAACTTTGGTATCATTGATAACCAGACAGTCTCCCTTGTTTAAATAATCAATAATATGTTTAAAATTTGTATGCTTCAACTCACCACTTTTTTTATCCAAACACATTAATCTGGAAGAAGAACGATCTTCAAGCGGGTCCTGCGCAATTAATTCTTCCGGTAAATCATAATAAAAATCTGATGTTTTCATTGGTTTCTCCTTTTCTTTCTTGTAATTCAAGCGGATATTTACAATCCTCTTTGCTACTTGATTCGATTAAAAGATTTTATCTTCTTCTATTAATTTTGAAATCTTATTTTTCACTTCTATGATATTAACACTACAATTTGGAGGTACACAACCTCTCCAGAAATTTTCAATAGATGGATTTTCATATACATTTTGAAGCAGAGCTCTTACTGCACATCCATGGGATGCAATTAAAATTGTTTTATCCTGAAGTTCCTCTTTTTGAATCAATTCTTCATAAAATTCCTGTGTTCTTTTACAAATGGATTCTAATGATTCCGCATTTTTGGGAGGCTGATATGCTTCGGTATGATGAAAAAAATTATCGAGCATTTCTGCCGGCAATAATCTGGAGTCTTTTCCCTCCCACTCCCCAAATGAAATCTCTCGAAGACGTACATCCTCAATCACCGGCACTTCTTTTCTATCTCCCAGTACCAGCTGTGCTGTATGTCTCGCTCTTTTTAACGGACTTGTAAAACATAAATCAAACGGAATCTCTTTCATCGCTTTTCCTGTTTTTATAGCAAGCGCAATTCCATTTTCATTTAACTCTGTATCCGATGCTCCCTGAAGTTTTCTTTCTACATTCCATGTTGTTTCTCCATGACGTATTACATAAAGTTTCATAATTTATCTAAAACCTTTCTCTAACTCGCCAGATAACCTAATTAAGTATCCTAATTATTTTCCCCACCTAATATCATCTGCTACACACCAACTTATAATGATAGTCATTTCCCTGTTTTCTGTCAAGAAATACTCTCTGCTATTTCTTTTCTTTTTTACTCTTTTTTTCGTCTCCTGTCCATTCCTGGCGCTTTTCTCCCGCAAATTCCTCTGCATGCTGTACAAACTGCTGATACTCTCGTTTGATTGTATCTGTTGCAACCTGATGCATCCAACGAAAACGTTCCTCAAAATAATGATTAATTGAAGCACCTATCATTACAATATTCATACAGATATACATCCACAAAAGAATCAGAATAATGGTTGTCATGCTTCCATACATATTCGATGTTTTATTAAAAAATTCAAAATACAAAGAAAATCCCATCGAAAATGCAACCCAGCACACGGATGAAAATACAGCACCCGGAAACTGACTACGAAATGTTGCCTTTCTATTTGGAACAAATTTATATAGGATCAAAAACACTCCGCACAAAGTTGCAAGTGTAATCACTAATCTCATGCTGATAATCATCGAAACCAATTTATTTAAAAACGGAAAATGTCGTCTTAATTCTCTTTGCAGTGTATTTCCAAACACCTGTAAAGTAAGGGTCAGAATAATTCCAATCACAAACAATAACGTATAGGCAGCAGAACGAATTCTGGTTAAAATATAATTTCGTGTCTCATAGACAGAATAAATACAATTAAACCCATTTGTTAAGGCCTGCACACCCTTTCCAGATGACCAGATCGCCATCACTGCTGACACCGGCACAATGCTGACCGATTTATTATATACTTCATCTACAATTCCCTGTATAAACTCATGCAGGTTATCCGGAATCACCTGCATAATTGCTCCAACCACTTCTTCGCGATTCAACTGAGTATATCTTATGGAAGTCATTAAAAGCAATATAAACGGAATAAATGATAAAATAATAAAATAAGCTGCCTGCGCAGCATAAGCCGGTACATGCTTCTCACTGATGCTTCTTGAAAACCCCCAGATATCACGAATTATTTTTTTGATTATTCTCATTTATTTAAAATCCTTGTCTCAATGTTTTTTCCTGTTTTCCTTTATTATCTATTACTATTAAGCAACTATTCGCAAGCAGATACTCGCAATCAATTTTGCCGCTTGACTCGGTTTAAACTATATTTTTCTCTTTACCTGCTTTAGCCGGCTAACGCTCATTATATCACACCCCACTAATTGGGGCAATCTCTACCTCTTGATAAAAATAATTCAAAATCTCTTGATAATTATTTCCAAGCTTTGCCATTTGATTTGCCCCATTCTGACTCATTCCCACTCCGTGCCCATATCCTCCTCCATGAATCATATAACCTTGCGGTTTTCCATTTTCATCTATCTGTGCTTCCAAGGTAAAATAAGCACTTGGAAGCAATTTGCCACCTTTTACTGTTGATTCATCTTGGCGTACGATTTCAAGATTCTGTGGACTTAAAAATTCACGTATCTCATATTCATTTCCAAGTTGAATGACACCTATATCCGTCTCTATTTTTAATTTTAAAACAGCATCTGCTTCTCCTGTTTTCTCAATTTCCATTTTTTCAAGCACTGATGCGTCTGGAAGTTTGTTTTTTGCCTGTTCAAGCAGTCTTTCACTTGAAAAGTATACTTTCCACTGATACCACGGCACAGACGCATCGAATTTACATTCTACACTTTTTAAATAACTGGCCGGAGCAGATGCTTCCCAAACTTCGTTTGTACTCGTCTTTCCATGAGAAGTAGAAAAATAGTAAGCGGTAATCGGCTGTCCGTCTTTTGTTAAAATCTCTCCCTTTGTTTCATTTACTGCTTTTTTGGCTGGCTCAGACTCTCCTGAATTTTGATAAACCTGATAAGAAACACTGTCATCTACCTGAGCAATACCAATCCCAACCGGATCCTGATTTTTCTGCATCTGCATCCAGGCATACGTCCTTGCACAGACTGCCTGCGCTTTTAGGGCTTCTTTTTCATAGTCAGAAGGCATTTCGCTTGGTACTACACCATAAAGATATTCTTCTAACGGTAGTCTGTTTACCATATACCAGCCATCTTTTTCTTTTCCAATAATAAGTGTTCCCCCATAAGACGGTGTTCCTTGTCCTCGTTCTACCGACAATACTCTGATTCTATTTTCTTTAGTCCGATCAACAGGCGATAACACCAAACTTCCCGCTTCTGGCAATCCCTCTTCTTTTTCTAAAACCAGTTTTTCATTTGCTAAATAGAGTTTTCCACTGTTTTCTTCCTGATAATCTGATTCAAACTCTAACTCTACCCGTTCATGAAAATAAGATGTATACTGTCCTGTCATAATTGCAACCGAAATTTCTAACTCCTGATTTGCTTCTTTTGTTTCTGATTTTTCTGCCTTTGTTCTTTTTTCCTCGGATTCTGATTTGCTTTCCGACGTTTCTTCCATTTTTTCTTTAGAGTTTCTTTGTATCACTTTTTTTTCATTTTCCCTTTTTATCAGCTCTTCTGTTTCTGGTTTTAACTCTATTCTTTGTTTTTTCAGTTCTTGTATTCCTAATCCATTCAGAGCAAGAACACAGCATAAGCAGATAATCAAATAGTTTCGGTTCATCCCTAAGCTCCGGTCAAATAAAATTTCAGCTTAAGTATATGAGAAAAAAAATGCAGATATTCTTTTTCAAATATCTGCATTTTGGTACAAAAGCCCGCCAAACAGTATTCCATTTTAAGATAAAATACAATTTGACGGGCATACAAACTTTTTATTTTTTATTTCGTAGAAAATGCATAAACTGTAGTAGTATGATATTCTTCTCCGGCTTTTAATAAAGAGCTTTCAAATTTCTCTTCGTTACATGCATTTGGATAATACTGCGTTTCCATACAGAAACCACTTCTCTTTCCATAAACACATCCAGCTTTCCCATTTTCCTGTTCAATAAAATTACCGATATAAAACTGCATTCCCGGAAGGTCTGTATAAACTTTCATCTGAATACCAGATTCCTCACACCAAACTACAGCGGCTTCTCTCATTTCACCTTTTTTACGGGTTAAAGCATAATTATGGTCATATCCACCTGCCATAATAAGCTGTTCAAAATCTGCATCTACATCCTGTCCAATCTTCTTCGGTATTGTAAAATCCATTGGTGTTCCTGCTACCGGCGCAATTTCACCTGTCGGAATTAACAGTTTATCGGTTGGTGTATATTCTTCTGCATGAATCTGAACAAGATGATTCATTACACTTTCTGCACCTGCATCATGTCCTGCCAGGTTAAAATAAGAATGATTGGTCATATTTACAATCGTATCTTTATCTGCAGTTCCTTTATAATCCAATACCAATTCGTTCTTTTCCGTCAAAGTATAAGAAACAAAGGCAGTAAAGTTTCCCGGAAATCCCTGGTCTAAATGTGGGCTCTTAATAGAAAATGTAATACTGTTTTTCTCTGCATCTATTTCTGCAACATCCCACACTCTGGTACGATAGAAATTCGGGCCACTATGTAAATTATTTTTTCCATTATCATTTTTTTCTAACTGATAAGTCACACCATCAATTGTAAAAGAAGCATTTCCAATACGGTTACCATTTCTTCCGATTGGGGAACCAAAATGAGGCGGATTTACATAATATCCTTCTACAGTATCATAGCCTAAAACAACATCTCTTAATTTATGATTTTCATCCGGTACCATAAGACTTACCAAAATTGCTCCAAAATCTGTTACCTTCATCATCGCTCCGGATGTATTTGTAATCTCATAAAGAAAAATTTCTGTTCCATCCGTACTCTTTCCGAAACTCTGTTTTGTGATTGCCATCTGTTTTCTCCCTAATTTCAAACATAAAATTAAGTAATCCCGAGATGCCGTTTCCTATCTTCTGACTCCTAGCTGTTGCTAGGTGGGTGACCGCAACCACTCTTCTGCCTTCCGCTGCGCAATGACGGCCTGACATCCAACTGGCAATATAGGAATCCCGTTTAAAGTAAATGTAGGTTCAAAAATAATAGGAGCATCGCACAACCCAGGATTACTTCGTGATTTCATTATACTCTAGTATATGAAGTTTTTCAACAAAAATTACTGAATAAAAATTGGTTTTTTATGAAAGTTTTTCTAAATTCTCAAGTATTATCTCATGTAATAACTAAAAAGTCAACATTTTCTCTCATTAAACCTTAAGCGTTCAACAATTTTTTTACAATTGCCGGCATCTCTGCTACCTCTACCACTGTATCATGCAGTACCGGAGCAGTACGGATTTCTTCAATTGCATTTGGAACTTTTACATTTGCAATTTCAGATAACTTATCAATCAGTTCAAAATCCTCCATTGCATCATATTTATGATCAATTGCATCCATTACACTACGTGTAAATTTAAATGGACTTGCAGTAGAAGCAATGACTGTCTTTGTATCATCTTTTGTAGCTGTTTTATATTTTTCATAAACACAGGCTGCAACTGCTGTATGAGTATCAATGACATATCCCGTATCTTCATACAGTTTTTTAATAATTTTGGCAGTTTCTTCTTCTGTTGCATAATTCCCATAGAAATCTTTTAACTGCGCACGCATCTCGGCAGTGATTTCATATTTTCCATCTTTGGATAATTCATTCATCATTTCCCTTGTTTTATCTGCATCTTCACCAGCAATGCGATAAATCAGACGTTCTAAGTTACTGGAAATTAAAATATCCATAGATGGAGAAGTTGTTAAGATGAAGTCTCTGTTTCTGTCGTAACTTCCTGTGCTGAAGAAATCATATAATACTTTGTTTTCATTGGATGCACAGATTAATTTTTCAATCGGAAGTCCCATATTTTTTGCATAGAATGCAGCAAGAATATTTCCAAAGTTTCCAGTTGGAACAGTGACATTAATCTTTTCACCTGCTTTTATTTCTCCATTTTTATATAAGGTTGCATAAGCATATACGTAATACACAATCTGTGGAACAAGACGTCCAATATTAATAGAGTTCGCTGATGAGAACTGATATCCTGCATTTGAAAGCTCTTCTGCCATATTCTTATCATTAAACATTTTCTTAACGCCTGTCTGAGCATCATCAAAGTTTCCTGTGATTCCAACAACGTAAGTATTATTTCCTTTTTGTGTTACCATCTGTTTTTCCTGAACCGGGCTGACACCATTTTTCGGATAAAATACAATGATTTTCGTTCCCGGAACATCAGCAAAGCCAGCCATAGCAGCTTTTCCGGTATCTCCAGAAGTTGCGGTCAGAATTACAATTTCATTTTTTACATTATTTTTCTTTGCAGAAGTAGTAAGAAGATGTGGCAGAATAGAAAGTGCCATGTCTTTAAATGCAATCGTTGCCCCGTGGAAAAGTTCCAGATAATAAGCACCATCTGCCTTTTTCACCGGTGCAATTTCCTTTGTATCAAATTTAGAATCATAAGCTCTTTCAATACATGCTTTTAATTCGTCTTCTGTAAAATCTGTAAGGAAACGACTCATAACCTCATAAGCGATTTCCTGATAAGTCATGGATGCAAGTTTCTCTACAGGAATATCCAAAACCGGAATCTGTGTAGGAACAAATAATCCACCATCGTCTGATAATCCTTTTAAAATTGCCTGAGAAGCTGTTACACATTCTCCTGTTCCCCTTGTGCTTTTGTACAAAATTTCCATTGTCTTTTTGTCCTTTCCTTATTTATTAAGTCAAGATACACTTCTATTTTTTCAATTGGTATATCTTGTAGCTTACTTACATTTAAATTGCATCGGATTTGCTTGTCTTTTTCGATGTCTCATCTGTAGATGTCTTTCCTTTTTTGGAAGATTTCTCTTTCTTTTTAGGCGAAATTTTTGTTTCCGTTGAAGTTTCTGTCTTCGTTGAAGAATCATCTGGCTCTTCTTTTTCTTCTTCTGTCTTTTTTGAAGAAGCATTCGCTTCTAATTCTTTCAATGTCTTTTCCGGATATGTATAAAAGGCATGAACACCATGTTTAAATAAAAATTCCAAATCCCTTTTAAACCAACTTACATTGTCTGAATCCGAATATTCTTCCTGCATAAAAAACAATGCTCCCTGTGAATAATCTTCTCCATCAATTGCACGATTGACTGCTTCTCTGGTATCTTCTGAAACAGTAACGGTATTAATTCTTCCATCTGCTGTCGGTGAAAACTGAGCAGTTCCGTCGGTATTCTGCCACACAATATCATAAATGCTGTCTGGAAAAATCGGACTCTGCAAACGATTGAAAATAACATTCGCCACCATGATTTTTCCTTCTGTATCTTCTCCACCTGCTTCTGCTTCTACAATCTTTAACAGAGTTTCATAATCTCTGTCTGTCACTTTTAAATACTGTTCCACATCTAACGAATGATTCTCCAGTTTTTCTACGGTATCAGCTGCCGCTTTACTAAAATCAAGATTCGATTCCTGCTGATTTTTCCCAACACGCTGACCAACTAAAACTGCTTCACAAGACGTTCCTAATTTATTTACCTCACTATCCGTGTCCTGACTGATACAGACACCGGAAATAATGGATTCAATCCCATACATGTATTGTCTGGTATTTTCTTCCTGTGCTTTTTCTACTACAGTCTCTACCGATTTTGCTGAAGAAGCCTCAGCTTGTATAGTAAGTTTTTTAACCAGAAATACTCCTGCCGCAGATAATACTCCCACCGCCGCAAACGCAGCAGTTTTCAAAATAAACTGTCGTCTTTTTTCCTGAATTTTTCTTTCATTTTTTCGTCTTACCTGTGACTGTCTGTGCTGACTACCTGTTTTCCCCGTTTTTCTCTGTGCTACCTTGCCTGACGTCTTTCTCGTTTGAATCTCTCTTCTAGTTCTAACCCTTTTTCTGCTTTTTCGAACCTGTTTTTTCTTTTGCTTTCTTTTCCAGTTTCTCAAGCATCTTTTTATTACTCTAAGAAGCCTCGATTCAATTTTTTGAATCTTGTTCATACCTTTTCCCTTTGTTCTCTTAAACTATTTTCTCTATCTCTATACTTTCACCTAATCAGTTATTTTGAATTATATGATAGTTAAAGGATAGAAGTCAATAAGTTCAAAAGTCTTTTGTCTATATTACATAAATTTATTTGAAAACTCGGACAATTTTTCATCCAAATTTACTCTGATTTTTCGTGGTTTTTCATAAAAAAAGCAGGTACAAAAGAATGATTTTTTCTTATGTACCTGCTTTGCTATTGAGATTTTCTTAATTTAACATTACCAAGTCTTTAGGTATTATGTTTGCTCGAGAACATTTTGATATAAAAATTTAAGCTTTTATCGATTATTGATTGCAGTTACCAATGCGTCTATAGAGGCCCTTATGATGTCTACATCCACCCCTGCACCCCAGGAAAGTGTACCATCTGGCTTACGAATTCCTACATAAGCAATCGCTTTTGAACTGGAACTCTGCTCTAATGCATGCTCCTGATAAGTTACTAAATCATACTCAAAATTATATGCTTTCTTCAACGCATTACTTACCGCATTTAAACGTCCGTTTCCTTCTGCCTCTGTTGTAATCTCTTTTCCATTAAAAATAGAAGTTACCTGTGTTGTAATTCCTCCATTTACCTGCTGGAAATGTACTCCATTTAAGGACAGCGGGCTTACTACATTTTCAAAGGTCCGTTTAAATAATTCAAAAATCTCTTCTGGCATCAGCTCTTTATGTGTATGATCCGATACTGCTTTTGCTGTATACCCCATTGCTTCACGCATCTTAGGTGGCAGATTCAGTCCAAATTTAGTTTCCAGAATATATCCGACACCACCTTTACCAGACTGACTGTTAATACGGATAACATCTGCATCGTAATTACGCCCAACATCTTTCGGGTCAATTGGAAGATATGGTACCGTCCAGTGTTCCGGTTTCTTTTCATCCAACCAATGCATACCTTTTGCAATTGCATCTTGATGAGAACCGGAAAATGCAGCAAATACTAATGCACCGCTATATGGACTTCTCTCGTTAATTGTCATTCCCGTAAAGGATTCATATTTTTTACAAATAGAAGAGATGTCTGTAAAATCAAGCTCCGGCTCTACGCCCTGCGCATACATATTTAAAGCAAGTGTTACGATATCAACATTACCTGTTCTTTCTCCATTTCCAAATAAGGTTCCTTCCACACGGTCTGCTCCAGCTAAAATACCCATTTCAGCATCTGCTACACCACAACCACGGTCATTGTGTGGATGGAGAGAAACGACTACATTTTCTCTGTATTTTAAGTTCTTGCACATATATTCTACCTGACTTGCATACACATGCGGCATAGAATGTTCTACTGTAACCGGCAGATTGATAATTGCTTTTCTGTCTGCAGTTGGCTGCCAGATATCCAGTACTGCATTGCAGACTTCCAATGCATATTCTGGTTCTGTTCCAGTAAAGCTTTCTGGGCTGTATTCAAAACGATAATCTGCTCCAGCTTCTTCTGTCAACTGTTTTAATAATTTTGCACCTTCTACTGCAATCTTTAAAATTTCTTCTTTGGATTTATGGAAAACCTGTTCTCTCTGAGACAAAGAAGTAGAATTATATACATGTACAATTACATTTTTTGCACCTTTTACCGCTTCAAATGTTTTCTTGATAATATGTTCTCTTGCCTGAGTCAGAACCTGAATCGTAACATCATCCGGAATCAAATCTTCTTCAATCAATTTTCTTAAAAATGTGTACTCTGTTTCAGACGCAGCCGGAAAACCAACTTCAATTTCTTTAAATCCAATTTCAACTAACAGTTTAAAAAACTCCACTTTCTGTTCCAGATTCATAGGAATTACAAGTGCCTGATTTCCATCTCGTAAATCTACACTACACCAAATTGGTGCTTTTTCTACATGATCTTTTTCGGTCCAGTCCATACATTTCACTGGTGGTAAAAAATACTGTCTTTTGTACTTACTGCTGTTTTTCATAACTTAAATCCTCCTAATCATTTTGGCACATCACTTTAGAGTTTCTTTTTGATAATTCTTTTCCTAGAACTTACCACTTTTTTCTGAAACAAAAAAAGCCTCTCATCTCTTACAATATACTTGTAATAGAGACGAAAGACTAACGTCCTGCGCGGTACCACTCTACTTTATGAATCAAATTCATACTCTCAACAGATACTGATGAAACCATCTTATATCTTTCCCTGCTGATAACGGTAGGGATTCCGTCTACGCCTACTATCTTACCTCGCCTTGCTTTATTAGTAAAAGTTCGGGCAGCTGCTCCAAGGGCAGTTCAAAATCTTACATCTACTGTTTTTCACCAACCAACAGCTCTCTGAAATCCGTAAAAATTTCTACTAATCCTTATCTCTGCATTTTGCTGTTTACAGATTACTCTGTGCTTAATACAATTAAAATAGCATTACCAAATCAAAATGTCAAGTAATTTTAAGGAAGAAACTTCCTTTTTTGATAATCGGGCAGGAACACTCTACCCGATTTTTCAAGTTTTTTGTACTTCTTTCTACCTATTATATTATATATTTTTCTTATCTTTTATTAATCTCTGCAAGATTAATGGTCCTCGTACAAATTTGTTTTGCAAGCTCTGGATTATGTGTCACAAAAAAATGCAAGCAGAACATTTCAATTCCACTTGCATTTCATTTTATTAATTATTTTCGTTGATATTAATTATTTGCATTAATATAATTAATTAAACCTTCTGCTTTGATAATCTTCTGCATAAACTCTGGAAAAGCCTGTCCCTTAAAAGCCTGTCCTTTTGTTTTATTTGTAATAATACCGCTGTCAAAATCCACTTCTACTTCATCGCCTGCTTCAATATTTTTCGCTGCTTCCGGACACTCAATGATTGGTAATCCAATATTAATTGCATTACGGTAGAAAATACGTGCAAAAGTTTCTGCAATTACACAGCTGACACCGGCCGCTTTAATTGCAATTGGTGCATGTTCTCTTGAAGAGCCACATCCAAAATTTTTATCTGCTACAATGATATCTCCTTTATGCACATTGTTTACAAAGTCTTTATCAATATCTTCCATGCAATGCTGTGCAAGTTCTGCAGGGTCAGAAGAGTTTAAGTATCTTGCCGGAATGATAACATCGGTATCCACATTGTCTCCATATTTAAATACTGTTCCGTTTGCTTTCATCGTCTTTTCCTCCTACTATAAACCTAATTCTTCCGGTGCAGAAATTTTACCAGTTACAGCACTTGCAGCAGCGACTGCCGGACTTGCCAGATAAACTTCTGAATCTACATGTCCCATACGACCTACAAAGTTACGGTTGGTAGTAGAAATACAACGTTCTCCAGCTGCTAAAATTCCCATATATCCACCCAGACATGGACCACAAGTCGGTGTACTTACAACCGCACCTGCTTCAATAAAGATCTTTAATAATCCTTCTTCCATTGCCTGAAGATAAATACTCTGTGTTGCCGGAATTACAATACAACGGACTCCTTTTTTCACTTTACGTCCTTTTAAGATTTCTGCTGCACAACGTAAGTCATCAATTCTTCCGTTTGTACAAGAGCCAATTACAGACTGGTCGATTACTACATCTTCTGTAATTTCATCAATTGTTCTTGTATTTTCCGGAAGATGCGGGAAAGAAATGGTCGGTTTTAATTCACTTAAATCAATTGTATATTCTTCATCATAAACAGCATCTTCATCTGCTTCATATACCTTATATGGACGTTTGGAATGTTCTTTCATATATTGTTTTGTCAGTTCATCTACAGGGAAAATTCCGTTCTTTCCACCCGCTTCAATTGCCATATTTGCAATTGTGAAACGGTCATCCATACTTAAGTTTTTGATTCCTTCTCCAACAAATTCCATAGATTTATAAAGTGCGCCATCCACACCAATCATTCCAATGATGTGTAAGATAACATCTTTTCCACTCACCCATTTTGCCGGTTTTCCAACAATATTGAATTTAATTGCAGATGGAACTTTAAACCAAGCCTTACCGGTTGCCATTCCGGCAGCCATATCTGTACTTCCTACACCTGTAGAAAATGCACCAAGTGCACCATAAGTACAAGTATGAGAGTCTGCACCGATGATAACATCACCTGCAACTGTTAATCCTTTTTCCGGAAGCAGAGCGTGTTCAATTCCCATTTCTCCAACATCAAAATAATTTGTAATATCATGCTTACAGGCAAATTCACGTACACATTTACAGTGTTCTGCGGATTTGATGTCTTTATTTGGGATAAAATGGTCCATAACCAGAGCGATTTTATCTTTATCAAATACATTTTTCTTTGCCATTTTATCCATCTCATGAATTGCAACAGGAGATGTAATATCATTACCCAGTACTAAATCAAGATTTGCTTCAATCAGCTGACCTGCTTCTACTTTTTCAAGCCCTGCTGCTGCTGCAAGAATCTTTTGTGTCATTGTCATTCCCATGGATATTCCTCCCTAAAAATACACTAAAAATTTATTTTATGGTAGCAGACCTTTGTCTGCTTTTATCTATTGATATTCTAGCACAATTTTTGATATAATAGAAATACATATAAAACATATCAGATATAACTTATATTCATAAAGAAAAATGGAGATTCTAAGATGGAACAAAACTTATCATTATACCGTGTTTTCTACACTGTAGCCAATACCGGAAATATTTCAAAAGCTGCAGAACAACTTTTTATCAGCCAGCCTGCAATCAGTAAATCAATCCGTAAATTAGAACAGAGTTTAGACGTTACATTATTTTCCAGAAATTCCCGAGGAGTTCAACTCACGGAAGAAGGAGAAATTCTTTACACCTACGTTCAAAAAGCGTTTTTTTCGCTCCAGACAGGGGAATCCCGTATTAAAAAAATCAACGAACTGGGCATTGGTCATTTACATATTGGAGTCAGTACAACTTTATGTAAATTTATGCTTCTGCCTTATCTTCAGGAATTTATTAAAACGCATCCACATATAAAGATTACCATTGAATGTCAGTCGACCAATCATACTCTGCAACTCTTAAAAGAAAATAAAATTGATGTTGGTTTAATTGGAGAACCCGAACGTCCTCATCATGTACATTTTGACAGTCTTGGTGAAATCGAAGATATTTTTGTAAGCACCAAAACTTATTTAAACAATCTTTCTCTTCGCACCAATCATAAAGACGACATTTTCCGCAATGCCACTTTAATGCTGCTTGATAAAGAAAACATGACCCGCCAGTATATCGATGATTATCTTGCTGCTCATCGTATTGAAACCAATAACCTTCTTGAAGTTTCTACTATGGATTTATTAATCGAATTTTCAAAAATCAGTTTAGGTGTTGCCTGCGTCATTCGCCAGTTTGTTGAAAAAGAACTCGCTGAAGGAGAGCTTGTAGAAATTCCTCTCCCTTTTCCAATTCACCGCAGAAATATTGGTTTTGCTTATCTGGATAATTTACAGCAAACCACGGCTGTTCGGGAATTTATTGAATTTTACAATACCAAACAGGGGCTTGCCTTAAATAAACTCCCTGTACATTCTTAAAATCTAAAAAGCGACGGAACATTTGTCCGTCGCCTTTTCTTTTTTATCTGATACTCAAATTAAAATTAGTTATTGATCAATTTGTCTGTACCATTCCAGCTGTACAGTTTACGAAGTTCTTCACCAACTGCTTCTAACTGATGCTCTGCTTCTCTTCTTCTCATAGCGCCGAAATGCATGCAACCTGTCTGGTTTTCTGAGATCCAGTCTTTTGCAAATGTACCGTCCTGAATATCGGACAGGATTTTCTTCATTGCTTTCTTTGTTTCATCTGTAACAATCTTAGGTCCTGTGATGTAATCACCATATTCTGCTGTGTTAGAGATAGAGTAACGCATTCCCTGGAATCCGCTTTCGTAGATTAAGTCTACAATCAGCTTCATTTCATGGATACATTCAAAGTAAGCATTTTCCGGAGCATATCCAGCTTCAACCAGAGTTTCAAATCCAGCTTTCATTAATGCTGTAACACCACCACAAAGAACTGCCTGCTCACCGAATAAGTCTGTTTCTGTTTCTACTTTGAAAGTAGTTTCCAGAACACCGGCTCTTGCTCCACCGATACCAGCTGCATAAGCAAGTGCTTTGTCTAATGCTTTTCCTGTGTAATCCTGCTGAACAGCTACCAGACATGGAACACCTTTACCAGCCTGATATTCACTTCTTACTGTATGACCTGGACCTTTTGGAGCAATCATTGTAACATCAACATTTGCAGGTGGTTTAATCTGTCCAAAGTGAATTGCAAAACCATGAGCAAACATTAACATGTTTCCTTCTTCCAGGTTTGGTTCAACGTCTTTTTTATACATTGCAGCCTGTTTTTCATCGTTAATCAGAATCATGATAACATCAGCCTGTTTTGCTGCTTCTGCTGCTGTATAAACTTTTAATCCCTGAGCTTCTGCTTTTGCCCAAGATTTACTTCCTTCATATAAACCAACGATTACATCTACACCAGATTCTTTTAAGTTTAATGCATGTGCATGTCCCTGGCTACCATAACCGATAATTGCAACTTTTTTTCCTTCTAATAAAGATAAATTACAATCTTCCTGATAATAAATTTTTACTGCCATTTTTGTTTCCTCCTAGCATTTTGTGTTTTTTATCTTAGGGAATAAAAAATCATTCTCTAGCTAACTTAATTAATAATCTTCCCCGTCTTCTTCAAGATAGAATACATCGTCTACCCCTCTTGAAAGACCGGTGATACCTGTTCTGGCAAGTTCTAAAATTTCGTAACCTTCTAACAAATCAATAAATGCTTCCAGCTTTGATTTTGTTCCTGTCAGTTCAATAATCATGGACTCTTTGCCCACATCAATAATATTTGCACGGAAAATATCTACAATCGAAGAAACATCCGCTCTCTGATTCGGTTCTACCCGAACTTTCACAAGAATCAATTCCCGGTTAACGCTCTGACCGTCCTTCAGCACTTTTACTGTGAGAACATCTTCTAACTTTTCCACCTGTTTGGTAATCTGTTCAAGAATCAGTTCATCACCGCTGCATACAACAGTCATACGTGAGTAATTAGGGTCTGTTGTAATGCCAACGGAAAGGCTGTCGATGTTGTATCCTCTTCGACTGAACAAACCGGAAACCCGACTTAAGACACCAGCCGTATTTTCTACCAGAATTGATAAAATTCTTTTATTCATACAGCACCTTCTCCCCATTTCATTTGTTAAACAATAATTGCTTAACTTTCTTGTAATTCTATCAACTATTTATTTTTTTGTCAATGGATTTACCACGTTATAACTAATTAGTATGTAAATCATAACTCAAAGCTATATCTTGTTATAGAAAAAAGGTGGAGAGAACATCTTTTTCTCTCCACACTTTCCTTACTCATGTCTCTTACTTGCTTTCATTCTGGCCATTGCTCTTGCAAGAGATGCTTTTGATACATAGTATTCCTGCATACTCTGTTTCTGACGAAGCTGTTCTTCTGCACGCTCCAATGCTTCTTTTGCACGTTTTTCATCAATATCTTCCGGTTTTTCAATACTGTCCGCAAACAACGACACTCGGTTATTGATAATCTGAGCAAAGCCATTTCCTACAATTGCCTCATGCCATTGTTCATCTTCTGTCTGGAAACGCATCTCCCCAGGAACAACCGTAATCATCATATCCGCATGGTGAGCCAGAATCGAAACCTGACCATCCTGTGCAGGAATTACAATATTAATCCCTCTGCCTCGAAAGAACACTTTATCGCTGGCCACAATACTTAATCCGAATGTATTCATCTATACATCACCTCTATTGTTCTGCTTTTGCTCTTTCTAAGACATCATCAATTGTTCCGGCATTTAAGAATGCACTCTCCGGACAATCATCCACTTCACCGTCGATAATCATCTTAAATCCACGAATTGTTTCTTTTAACGGAACATATTTTCCTGGAATACCTGTAAATACTTCTGCTACATGGAATGGCTGGGACAGGAATTTCTGAATCTTTCTTGCACGCGCTACAACTTTTTTATCTTCATCGGAAAGTTCTTCCATACCAAGAATTGCAATGATATCCTGCAGTTCTTTATATTTCTGAAGAATTGCGATCACCTTGT